>OBJA01000011.1_pt1 | contig 217773 bp, 200 predicted proteins | sample 1519751 | NCBI WGS metagenome assembly OBJA01 (sample SAMEA3881238, study PRJEB22517) | soil metagenome | biome: lake sediment; feature: soda lake sediment; material: sediment, water from around vicinity | place: India | collected 2013-12-23 | depth 3 m
TATGTCCATAAGCGCAACTAATTATAAGTCTCTAAGCACCTGGTAAGCACCTATGAAGTGTCTTTTATGGTTTATTGCTTCTCCGATAACAACTTCTTTAACTCCCTTGCATTGTATATAGCATAGGTATTCCAGTCGTTGTTGAAGTAGATAAACACTCGCTCAATCTCAGCAGGGTAGGCGTAGATTTCATTCTTCAGCATGATCAGCTCTTCGATTGTATAGTCATGATTATCATGGAGTCTGATAAAAGCTATGTTTGATGTAAACTTCAACTTCCTGTATTGAACTGTGCTGGGAAACACCAGAGCAATGTTGTAATTTCTGAGTATTCGGTAGACATCATCGTTAAACCATGTAACATTCCTGAATTCAATGCATGCAGAAGGTTTGTATTGCATCGTGTTTACAATATCACTGAATTCGAAAAGAAACCGCTCAAGGCGGTTAAGATCAGCCGACTGGCTTGGTTGTAGTTGTATAAGTATACAGGCTAGTTTCTCTTTCAAGCCCTGGGTATCATGCATAAAAGTCTTTAGGGTTTGTACTGTTTCATCATCAATTATCAGTCTTTTAAGGTGAGTGAGAAAACGGTTTAGCTTAACTGTGAAGGTAAACCCTGCCGGCGTACGTTCATGCCAGTCGATGTAAGCTTTTGGGCCGGGCGAGCGGTAGAAAGAGTAGTTAAGCTCAACCGTGTTGAACTCCCGCGAGTAGAATTCAAGCTGATTTTGCTTTCCGGCTTCTGCATAAAATGTTTTATTCCAATGTTTATACATCCACCCTGAAGTGCCTATGAGAATTTCTCTTTCCATACATGGTAAAACATAGTGCTCACCCACTTGTTTGTGTGAATGAATTACTGAGTAATTTTGACGGCACTAAACGATTCGAGATTTTGTAATGGCTCATCACTCACATAAACACTCCGACAGTAGCTCTAAAAACATAAGTGTAGCCTTCTTTTTAAATTTATGCTTTGCAATATTTGAGCTTATTGGTGGCTTTTTAACAAATAGTGTTGCTATTCTGTCGGATGCAATACACGATCTTGGCGATAGCTTTGCGCTTGGCTTTTCATGGTATCTGCAAAAGAAATCGAACAAGAAATCTGATGCACAGTACTCCTATGGATATAAGCGATTTTCTTTACTTGGTGCAATTATAATATCGGTAGTGCTGGTAATCAGCTCGGCATTTATTTTAGTTGAAAGTTTCAAGCGCTTAATGAATCCTCAGGCTACCGATGCCCAGGGCATGATATTATTTGCTATAGTAGGAATTGCAGTTAACGGCTACGCGGCATTCCGTTTGCACAAAGGTACATCATTGAATGAGCGTGCAGTTTCTTTGCATCTGCTTGAAGATGTGTTTGGTTGGGTGGCAGTACTTATTGCAGGTATTATTATGAGTTATGTTGATTTGCCAATTATCGATCCAATATTGTCAATCGGGATTGTTGTGTGGGTATTAATTAATGTATACAAAAATCTCAAATCGGCTCTAAGGGTCTTGCTTCAGGAGGTACCTGAGAATGTTAATGTGCATCTGCTGCTTGTTCGTGTTAAGGAATTACCAAACGTTATAAATATTCACGATTTCCATCTTTGGTCGCTCGATGGAGAGAGAAATATTATGACTCTGCATATTGTTACCGACACTCACATGGAGGAAGATATTTCAGCACTTAAGCAGAATATAAGAGCAATTTCCGACTCATTTAATATTAGCCATGTAACTCTTGAAATAGAGACTGAGAAAGAGTTTGCAGAGTGCAGGTATAGATTTGAATGTGAATAACAGCAATTATTATTTGACCATTTTAATTTCCGTGTTGTTAGTTTTTTAATGGATTTGATTCTTTTACAAACCTTTAAAAAATTAAAAGATGAGTCACGAAAAATTTCAAAGCTGTATTGACGCATGCTACGACTGTGCTACTGAATGCGATCACTGTTCAACAGCATGCTTAAAAGAAGACGATGTTAAAATGATGGCCAGGTGTATTGAGCTCGACATGTATTGTGCCGATATGTGCCGCTTAGCTGCATCATTTATGGCAAAAGGTGAACAGTTTACTGCCCGTGTATGCAGCTTGTGTGCCGAAATTTGTGAAGAGTGCGGACGTGAATGCGATAAGCATGAACATGACCATTGTAAGAAATGTGCTGAAGCTTGCTTCAGATGTGCCGAAGAGTGTAGAAAAATGGCTGCATAAGAGTTAATGACTATGAGTAACCTATCGTTGTAGGTTACTCATAGTTATTATTTTGTTCGCCACCGCGAATATGGTTAAACCGGCAAGTGATTTAATACCTGTTTTGTTTGAAATATTCTTTCTGTGTGAAATCACTGTATTTATGCTGATATTCAGCTTATCAGCTATTTCCTTTCCTGAAAAACCGGTAACCAGAAGTTTAAGAACATCAATCTCCCTTTCGCTAAGTACCTCGGTTTTAACAGGTGCTTGTTTGTCTTTAGACCTTTCAGAAACCTGTTTTATTAGCGATAAAATTTCAGCTGATGTGCTATGGATGTTAACACTGTAATGGAATGCCTCAGTAACAGATGGTGTAATGTACTGATAAACAAGTGCTATCCATATTGTTTCACTTCTGCTCTTTATAAGGCTGTTTAATGCTTTAAAATCGGATGATATTATACCCGAGTCGACAAAAACTATTGCAACTTCGTTTGTGCGTATGTATGACTGGAAGCTTTCAAGATCATAGAAGCTAACAATTATGTACTCAGAGGAGTTCTCTTTTATGATACCTGAAAGGCCATAATTCAAAATCTCTGATGAGCCAACTATGCCTATTACTTCCTTTTGGTTGTACATAGCATCAAGTTAAAGATTTCTCAAGTTTTTCAACAATTGGAATCAAAAGCACCTCTTCAATCAGACTGTGAATATGAAGGTCGAACTCTAGCTCATTAAGTGTTAACAGTAAACGGCGGCGAATCTTCATATCGTTATGAGGAGGTAGGTAACTAATAAGCAGCTTTTTCAAGTCGGTTAATTTCTCCTCAATATCATCATGATGCCCCCTGTATTCAGAGATTGAATATCTGTCGTTTTTATCAAGTTTTGGGTCGATGTCCTTCTTCAACAGCCACTTAACATACGGGAAAACAATTGAGTTTTCATACTCAAGATGTTCGCCAACCTCATCGAGATAATCATCGAAGAATTTCTTAAGCAATTCTATTTCAGGATGAGGGTTTACCTTTACTATCTCAGCTATATAGGAAGTGAGTAGTGGGAATTTCTCTGTTACATAATGTTTATGGCTATTTTCGAGATACATAAGTATCAGATCAATATCGGATCCTGAGTTTATTTGATGTGAATCAGGGTAAGCACCGTTAAATAGATTACCTATAACCTGAAACAGGGAGACAGGAATTTCATGCTCGGCACATAATTCATTAACATCTTTGTCGTGAAGACCCAGGTTAATGTTTAGATGTTCCAGCATCAGTATCATCATTGGATACCTGTCGATCAGATCTGATACTTTAGTATCGGGACGTATAGCTATAAAATGGTTGTGTTCCATTGTAAATCAAAGTGATTCCTCAAAACAATCAAGTAGTTACAGATGTTCAGAAAAGCGCGTTTATTAATTATACGTAGGCAGGAATGAATGATTTTTGGAGTAATCAAGCATCTGCTTAGTATAATCATCAGGATAGGTAACTTTTACATTAACAATCTTTCCATCTTTGGTTTCGGGCACAAATACCGGATTAATGAATCCACCATAAGGAGCAATGTTAAGCTTGTGGAAGCGTTCAAGTATCTCCTTGTGAAGAACAGGATCAACCTTTACTGCATACTTTTCAACAAGGACTTTGCCGGCTTCATAGTCACCTTCCGACTTAATTCTTTGTATCTCTGCCAACAAGTTACCAAAAAGCTTTCTCAGCTTATCGTAATCATTTACAACAGTATATGTTTTGCCGTTTCTTACAACTAATTCAATAACATTCTCGTTTTTACCTTTTTCATAGCACCAACTTGCTATAAGCTTACGGCAGCGCATGTGAGCTTGCTCTACATCTTTACCGGGTTGAATTCTTGTGAGTTGTGTGAGAAGTCCGTTTCTTATATAGCTGCTATACTCTGCTTTGTAAACCTCTTCTTTATCAAACAAACCTATTTCTCTCATTTTAGGATCGGCAATATAATACAATGCAAACAGGTCGGCTCTTGCTTCTTCTAATGCTGAGCCATAGTTCTTTAACTCATCACCTCTTGTTGTAAGTAATAATTGGCCTGATCCGTGTCCAAGACATTCATGTAAATCGGTATGCAAATTGCTTGCTAATGATCCATATTCGCGAATCATTTTAACTTCATCTTCCGATGCGGCAAACTCTTCAAGCATACCATTTCCAAGAGCAGCCTGATCATAAGCATAAGTAATATTTTCAATAGTCACTGATTTTGACCCATGATCCTTTCTTATCCAGTCAGCATTAGGCAGGTTTATTCCTATAGGAGTTGCAGGATAACAATCGCCACCTAATTGAGCTGCAGTAATTACTTTTGCAGAAACTCCCTTAACTTCTTTCTTTTTAAATTTCTGATCTACAGGTGAATTATCCTCAAACCATTGGGCATTAGAGCTAATAAGTTCAGCTCTTTTAGTTGCCTCCATATCTTTAAAGTTAACAACACTTTCCCAGGTTGCTTTTAAGCCTAGAGGATCGCCATAGTTTTCAATAAATCCGTTAACAAAATCTACTTGTGAATTAAGATCCTGAACCCAAAGAACGTTGTACTCATCCCATGTTGTAAGGTTACCGGTTTCATAATATTCAACAAGCTTTCTGATTACCTTTTGCTGGTGCTCGTTCTCGGCAACAGTAGCGGCTTTATTTAGCCAGTAAATGATCTGTTCAATAGCATTGGAGTAAAGTCCGCCCTTCTTGTATGGCAATTCCACAACTTTATTACCCTGCTTAACAACCTTTGTGTTTAATCCCCATGAAATGAGAGTATCGCCATTGCTTTTAATAGTTTCCTTTTTCAGAAGGCTGTAGTAGTCAGTTACCTCTTTTTCTGAAACACCTTCATAAAAATTAACAGCAGAGTATGTTACCAGATCTTTACCTGCTTCCTGGTTAACAGCTTTGGGAGCAATATTAGGATCGAACATTACCGATGTGATTTCATCGAGGAAAGCCTCTTTTGACTGACCCTCTTTTACCGGGAATTCACCTTCAGTATTATCGGCCAGCATCCTGAAGTACTCTTTAGAGAATTCAGGCATTATCTTATCTTTCGAGTAATGATGATGGATACCATTGCTGAACCATACCCTCTTGGTATAGACAATGAAATTATTGAAATCGTTGGTATTCCTGTCGCCCTTGTAGTTGGCGAGGATGTTCTCTAAAGTACGGCGAACTGCCAGATTGTATTTATAGTTTTGATCGAAAAGGATATCGCGACCGGCCAAAGCAGCCTGGCTAAGATAATAGACTAACTCTTTTTGTTTGAGCGAAAGATTATCAAAGCCCGGCACCTGATATCTCATTATTTTCAGGTCGGCAAATTGCTCAAGAAGGTATTTAAAATCATCCTTCTTTACTTCGGTTTCAACAGCCTGAGGCTGACAGGAAACAACGGCTAATGTAATAGACATAATTAAGTACAGACTAAGTTTTTTCATAGTGCTAACAGGCTTTTACTTCTATTTGTTGAGTTAAGAATTTAAATTAATCAGTTTATTATCGATAAGCACAGGAACAGAGTTTGAATGCCCTACTTTTAATGAGTAATCGAGTATATCGCCGTAACCAAGCTTCTCGAGGCGGGTATAATGCTCTGAATGTATTATTGCAGACTTCAGATTTGTATTATGCTTCTCCCACAAGGTTGATGTTATTTTAGCCGAATCACCTATAAGAGTGAAAGAGTTTGATTGAATCAGAATATCGGCAATAAGTCCTGCACATAAGGTATCTTCAATGCAGGGGTTGTTCTTCCATCCTGAGCATAATAGGATAACGTCATCCTTCTCTTTTTCAAGATGTTTTGCAAGGGCAGGAGCGTTCAGGAATGAGCCAATGTAAACAGTGCCTGATTTTCTGGCTGTTTCAATTGCTTGTGTACCGTTGGTGGTAGTATAATAAATGGTTTTACCTTTAATAGCAGGTACCATATAATCGAATGCTGAATTGTTGAAATCGGCAAAATCGGGTTTTAAACCATCGCGTTCAGCGGCAACAAGATCACCGGCCTCTTTACATTGCTTTGCTTCCTCAATTGAACCGAGAGGAACAATACTGTGCGCTCCATAATCAAACGCAGTACAGAAGGAGGTAGTTGCCCGGAGAATATCAATTACAACAATATTCACCCTTTCCCTTTTTTTGAGGAAGGGAAAGAGTGCAGGTGACAAACAAACCTCAATAACAGGCATAAGTATATGGCCTTAATGAAGTATTTTAAATTATCCTTTAAGGAAAGGTGTTTTTACAACCTTTGCTTTTAAAGCTTTATCGCGAATATCAATAAAAATTTCAGTGCCTGGTTTTGAATTTTCAGTAGTAACATAACCCATGCCAATAGCTACTTTGAGCGAAGGCGACTGAGTACCTGAGGTAACTTCACCTATAACAAGTCCGTCGGCATTCTTAATATTATAATGTTGACGAGGAATACCTTTATCAATCATTTCGAAACCAACAAGTTTCTTAGAAACACCTTCGGTTTTCTGTTTAAGTAAAGCCTGTTTATTTACAAAGTCTTTTGTATCGGTAAATTTAGTAATCCAGCCTAAGCCTGCTTCGATAGGGGAGGTGGTATCATTAATGTCGTTACCATACAAACAGAAACCCATTTCGAGGCGTAAAGTATCTCTTGCACCAAGGCCAATAGGCTTAATACCGAACTCTTTACCTGCTTCAAAAACAGCATTCCATATAGTTTCGGCATCTTCATTGGCAAAATAAATTTCGCAACCACCGGCACCTGTATAACCGTTAATTGAAAGAATAACATCCTTAATACCTGCAAGATCGACCTTCTTGAAAGAATAATATTCCATATCCATAATAGGAGTATCGGTAAGTTTCTGCATAGCCTGAAGAGCTAAAGGACCCTGAACAGCGAGCTGAGATATTTCGTCGGATGCATTATATAATGTAGCGCCGAACTTATTCTGTGAATTTATCCAGTTCCAGTCTTTCTCGGTATTAGAAGCATTAACAACCAGCAGGTAAGTTTCCTCATCAATCCGGTAAGTAAGAAAATCATCAACAATACCACCTGTATTATTAGGGAAACAACTATACTGAACCTTTCCATCAGTAAGCTTAGATGCGTCGTTTGAGCTGATCCACTGAATCAGATCGAGAGCTTTGGGACCTTTTACCCATATTTGACCCATGTGAGAGACATCAAAAACTCCGACGCCCTTTCTAACTGTTTCATGTTCTGCTAATAATCCCTCGTATTGCACCGGCATGTAGAAGCCTGCGAAAGGAACCATCTTAGCACCAAGTGCTTCATGAATTCTGGTAAATGCAGTATGTTTCATTTTTTAGACAGTATTTAAATATTTATGGCAAACCTACGCAGTTTTTGCAAAATAATTCCCAAAAATGACCTTTTTTTACTGAACATTTTTTACAGTTAATCCTTAAAGTGGTGTAACCAACTTCTTTTTTTATTTTTTTAATGATAAAAGAAACAAGGAGGGAATAAAAAACATTATATTTGCATCTTCTTAAATAATTCGTCCACTCTCATTTTCACTTTCAGTTTGTTTGGCAGGATTAATCCGGAGTGCGATACAATACTAAACTTCTTTATCTGATCATATTCTGATTAAAAACAATTTATTACTTTATGTACGACATCATTGAGCTTAATAACAAGCTTCTGGAAGAGTTAAAAGAAATAGCAAAAACGCTAAATATCTCTAAACCGGACTCATTGAAAAAGCAAGACCTGATATATCAAATTCTCGATCATCAGGCATTAAATCCCTCCAAAGAAATGCTCGAAAAAGAAAAAGCAACCAGGGAACAAAAGGCGAAGCGTCAGCGTATTCCTGACGAAAGGTTTAATAAACCACGCCAACAACAATTTAACAAGGCAGGAAAAGGCGCACCTATAGCTTCTTCTAATCCTTCAACTACTCAAAATAAAACAAATGGAGGAGAAGTGAAAAACGAAGAACCAAAAGAAATACCTGCTGTTGAAGCTGGCATTCAGCAGCCAAATGCGCCAAAGAGCACTGATAACAGGGATAAGAACAAGCGCGGACGCCCACCAAGAGAAAACAAAGGTCCTAAAAAACAACCGGTTGCTAATATTGAGGTTAAAGAGCCAATAGCAAAAACAGACGAGGCCGTTGTGCCTGAGAAAAAAGCTGATCATGCTCCGGTTAATCAGTCTATGAATGATCATATTGATACCGAAGCATTATTATTAAGCACTGAACCTATTGATGAACCGATAGTTGAAGAGGAAGTTTTACCAATAGTAGAACAGCCTAAAAAGGAGATAACTGAAACTCACGAAACTACTATTCATCATGAGCATTCATCTTCATCATCTGATAAGATGATTGAGCCTGAACCATATAGGCCAACGGAACGATTCAATAGAGATTACCCTAATCCCCGCCAACGATACAATGAGAGGAATGAAAGACTTGAAAGAGGGGATAGGCCTGAAAGACAAGAACGTAAAAAAGAAGAGTTTGCATGGGAATTTGATGGTTTCATCTCAAGTGATGGTGTTTTGGAAATAATGCCCGATGGTTATGGATTCCTCCGTTCATCAGACTACCATTATCTGAATTCACCCGACGATGTGTATGTATCACAATCGCAAATCAAACTGTTCGGTTTGAAAACAGGCGATACTGTTAAGGGTACTATTCGTCCACCAAAAGATGGTGAGAAGTATTTCCCGCTCATCAAGGTAGAGCTTATTAACGGCCGTACACCTGATGAAGTAAGAGACCGTATTCCTTTTGACTATTTAACTCCTTTATTTCCTGAAAAGAAATTTAAACTAACCGGACATCCTGGTTCAAACCTTTCAACAAGAGTAATTGATTTATTTGCTCCGATAGGAAAGGGGCAAAGAGGATTGATAGTTGCTCAGCCGAAGACAGGTAAAACCGTGCTCCTTAAAGAGATAGCTAATGCTATAGCTTATAATCATCCCGAAGCATATTTGATTGTGCTACTTATTGATGAACGCCCTGAAGAGGTTACTGACATGGCTCGTAGCGTTAAAGCTGAGGTTATTGCTTCAACTTTTGATGAGCCTGCTGAGCGTCATGTTAAGATTGCTAATATAGTGCTTGAAAAAGCGAAGCGCATGACTGAATGTGGACATGATGTTGTGATTCTGTTAGATTCAATTACAAGGTTGGCTAGAGCTTATAATACTGTATCGCCTGCTTCGGGTAAGGTTTTATCGGGTGGTGTTGAGGCTAATGCATTGCAAAAGCCTAAGAGATTCTTTGGTGCTGCCCGCCAGATTGAAAACGGGGGCTCACTCACAATTATTGCTACCGCTTTGATTGATACAGGTTCTAAGATGGATGAAGTTATCTTTGAAGAGTTTAAAGGAACCGGTAACATGGAGTTGCAATTGGATCGTAAGTTGTCGAACAAGCGTATTTATCCTGCAATTGACATTGTTGCATCAAGTACCCGTCGTGAAGATTTATTACTCGATAAGGAGTCACTACAGAGAATTTGGATATTAAGAAACCACCTTGCTGATATGAATCCTCTTGAGGCTATGGAATTCTTAAAAGAAAGAATGAAATACACTCAGAGTAACGAAGAGTTCTTAATATCTATGAACGGGTAAAAGAGCCGGAGTTTTATTATAAAAGAAAAGAGACTATTACATGTGGATAGTCTCTTTTTTTTTACTGTATATTCATCGTCATAATGAAAAATAGTGCATCGGCTATGAGTAAATATGCTGCCAGTTACTATTCATACAAAGATCTGTGACAATCGGAACACATAGCAGTTTTCCATGCATCTCTAATATCAACCGGATGAATAAACTCCATTGTTTTCATCAGATTAACTGTTTGAATTTCAGTAGTAAGACCCTGCGCAAGAATGCTATGGCAATTCTCACATGTTTTAGAGATTGTTTGACCTGTTGCAGTTTTGTGCCTGTCGGAATGGCAGCGGAAACAACCCTGTGATTCAAGATGGCCTATATGGTTAAGATACTGAGAAGCATCGGCTTTCATATAAGGAAACACATTATGATCATACTCCTGTTTAATTACACGAATAGCATTTTGAATTTTAGTAAAGTTCTTCATGTAAACATCTGGATGTTCATCTTTGTAGAAATTAACTATAGAAGCATATATTTCAACATGTGCATGGCTTTTTGTCTCATACGGTGTTTTTAATGCTTCCATTGCAGCATATTTGATGTATGGTATATCTTTTGGAATTCGTCCGGCTGTAATGGCCTGATCGATATAATCGGGTGCAGAAAGGAACACATGCGATGGGCGGTTATGGCAATCCATGCAATCCATCTTTCTCATCTCCATAGTGTCCACAGCAGCCTGATCAATTGGATTCTCTTCATCGATAAAGATTTTCACTTCACCTGTCTTAAGATTGGTCATTCTAACCCAAGGAATATTTTCCCGGTCGTTGGTACTTGCAACATACTCTATTTTAAAATCCCTGTTAATATGCCAGTGAATACCCTCAGAAAGCCCCATAGCACTGTGTTCAGGACCAATTTTCATTAGTAAAGAGATGTCCCATTCAGAGTTGTTCTCATCAGCTAGATATGAGCGCTGGTTTCTTAATTTCTGAGAATAAAATTTTTCAGGCCAATGGCATTTTTCGCATGTTTCACTTGCAGGACGTAAATTATGCAGTGGAGTAGGTATAGGCCTTGCATATTTATTGAATGTTACTGAATAAACCTGATACAGACCCGATAGCTTTGATTTCATATACCAACCTGCACCTTCGCCTACATGACATTCAACGCACTTAACCTGTGCATGCGCAGAGTGCTGATATGTAACATATTCGGGCTCCATAACTTTATGACACAGAGTGCCGCAAAACTCTACTGATTCAGAATAATGAAATGCCTGGTAACTCCCTATTGAAGAAATGATAAGTAAAACGACTGTAATTATTGATATTCTCAGGACAGCTTTACGATGAAAGTTTTGATTAAGATCGAGAACCGGCCACTTAGCTGAATTCTCCCCCCCGGCAGTTATCTTCTTTCGCCTGAATAACATCCCGATTGGAATCAACAATAGTCCTAATACTAGAAACCCGGGAACAACAATATAGGTGAACAGCCCTAAATAGGTGTTATTCTCTTCTGAAAACAATGAAAAGAGAAACAAAACCAAAATTATTACCAGACTATTAATAGCAAGTATAAAGCCGCTTATACTCACCCAATTGTAGATTGATTTAGGTAATTTCATGATTGATGAATTAAATAAAGAAAAGGCACCCTTCGGAAGAAGGGTACCCTGCATATTTTGAAGATATTATTTAAGAGAGCGGATGTATCCTACTAAGGCCCATCTGTCAGCTTCGTCAACTATTTTCTTTTCATAGTTTGGCATTTCATCTTTACCTACGATTGATTGATAGTAGATTTCACCGTCGGTTTGAGCTTTAAATTTGGCATCAACTAACGAAGGCATTTTAGTTTTGAGCATAGCAGCTTTAGGACCATCACCCAGACCCTTAGTTCCATGACATGATTTGCAGTGCTTGTTATATAACTCCTTGCCTGTAGTACTGATTGACACATCGCCTGCCTTGAGAGTGGTTTTCATGTTTTTATAATTATCTGGAATAGTCCAAGAGCTTGCTTTTTGTGCGAAAACATTAGCACTGATCAGCATTAACATTACCACTAAAATTGAAATTGACTGAGTACTTCTTTTCATAATGCCTGTTTTTAGGGTGAGTTTAAACTGTTGAATATCTATAATTTATATTGCTACAGGCAAATATAACTATATATATCGATATATCAAAAGTAAAAGAGGATTATTTATCACTTTTATCCTAAAAAAACTGGCTACACTCTTGTATAAGTAGCTATTGAATTGTACTATCGTAAAGTCTCAGTATTAAAGTTAGTGACAGATCGAGGATTGTAATATTCCTGACTTCTGTCCTTAAGTTACTACCTGAGTAGAAGTCAAAAGAAGCTTTTGACCTTTTAATACCTGTGGAGATACCTATTTGATAATAAGGGTTAGCATTATAGATGAAAAAAAGAGCAGCTGAATATGCGAAACTAACATCACGAGAGGGGGTTATTTCATAATAAGGAGGGCCAAGCAAGAAATATTCCGGTTTATATAATTGATAAGGTGTTGAAGAGAAAAAGAGACCTGCCCCGGCTTTACCGATAAGCTTGAACTTGTTATTGATGATATGTTGGTAACCAGGGCCTGCTAATAAATGTACTACTTGAAAGGCATCACTACGGATATAGACATCACTAAGGAAAGGATCAGCTTTAACTTTTTCATAACCTAAGTAGCCAACATCAATTGGATTCAATGTCATTCCGGATTCGATAAATGCGATAAAGTTATTGTTAACTGATGCATTGATCTCAGCAGCAAAATGAAAACCTGTGAGAGCAAAACTACCCTTATCAAGATTCTTCTCTGCAAACTCCATAACAGGTAAACTAGCACCACCTTTAAGAGCCAGATTAAGGTTTTTAAAAACCTGAGACGATGAGTTAAGAGTAAAGAAGAAAAGGAGAATGAATAATGCTACTAATCTTTTCATAAATAGTTCTTTACGACAAAAATATAAAAAAGGAAGCCGCTAAAAGCGGCTTCCCACAACTAAATTTATTCGGTTTTATACTAGATAACTGCAAGAGAGTTTTCTAATAACTTCTTAGCATATTTGTAATTGTGAATACCAAGACTATAATCTCTTAACACCAACTGGAAGTTGATAATTGCACCCATTTGAGCGTTAGTGATTGTGATAGTTGGTAAAGTAGCATTGAAATCTCTCTGAGCCTGAGTCCATGTTGCACCTGGTGAAGGATTGCGGAATATGCCACCAGGATTGGTTTCAGGACCAGAAGGATTGTTGATAGGATCGTAAACATTAAGATAACCATCATACCTGTTAGTAGTATTGTTATACCAAAGGTTATGAGTAGCATCTGGATTTCTGTTTAACATTTCAACACCGTTGTGAGTTAATTTAGCAGCAAGCTGATCAAGTAAACTCTTGATGTCGTTACGAGGACCTGTCCAGAAAGATGCAGAAGAGGCATCAACACCTGTATGACAACCATCCTGGTTACAGCCTTTAAAGTTGCCGGCAGCAAAGAAAGTATGACCACCTGAGCGACCATTCATTTCAGCCATGTGGCAATCCTGACAAGAAGCAATAGCAGTGTGAACAGTATTGGTATAACCTGAACCAAATTCAACACCACCAACACCTGCAAATATAGCACCAGCAGTACCATAATGAACATGTGATCTGTAAGCTGGTCTTAGTTGGATAATTGCACCTTGTGCAGGTTCATAAACGATACCAGTAGGATTAGCTATCAAAGCAGCATAGTCAAGAACATTACCGTCTAATCTGGCTAGAGCGCGAGGTTGATGACATTTAACGCAAAGATTACTCATACCACCATCGGCAGGAAGATCAATAGTTTTAGCACCACCCCACATAGTCATAGAAACAGGAGCAGTAGTAGTAAGTGCGTAATCGTTAACAGTATAAGTAGTGTGAATAGAGTTGTGACATGTTGTACAGTTTATTTCACCATAAGCTGTAGTAGATGTAGCAACGAAATCACTCGCATACCTGTTGGTAGTTGTATTCAAAGTAAAGGTTGAAGGAATATTATTCTCTACAACATACTTGAAAGCTTCTGAAAGGTGACAAGGAGCACAAGCTGCATTGCCAGCAAGTGATTCAGCTTCTTCACCGTAGTGATGTTTTGAAAGCTCATACTGAGCAGCAACTTTCATTACACTTTCGGGGCTGTGGCATTTAATACATTCGGTAGTACCGTCAGCACCTGCAGCTCCGTCATGTCCATCTACTCCATCTCTACCGGCAGGACCTTCTTTAGTACAGCCTGCCATTAACATACCGGCAACAAAAAGGCCGGTTGATAGGAAAGTTATTAAACTTTTTTTCTTCATAAACATTGTGTTTTTGTTGTGTGTGAAATTTAGTTGTGTGTTTCATGATAACCGTCGATCATACTCTTGAAATTAGATGTAGGAGTATGGCCAACCGTGCAAAAATAGATGTGTATTACTAAGAATAGTGACACAATAAACCCTAGAATAGCATGGAATAAGCTGGTTAAAGATATACCACCAAACTGGAGCAATCGTGTTACTATAATTTCCGGAAACATTAAAGCCCATCCGGTAATGAAAATAAGTGGTAAAATCACGTACATTATAGCAACGTATGTGAGTTTTTGCATTGGATTAAACTTCCTCTCCTTATTGATTGGGAAAGGAGCTTTCTCACCTACAAACATACCATATGAATAATACCTGATCTGCTTTATAAGTTCTTTAGCAAATCCGGCAATTCTAAGCCTGTAATATCGTCCGTTTGAAGTTGTTAGATTTCCAATCAGAAACATCAGGTAAAAAGCTGTTAAAAGAATACCTGAAATATTATGCATAGAAACAGCAGTACTGAAAGGAATCAATGATGAGTTTTCACCGGCATATTGCATACTGATACCCGAAACAATAAGCAGAATGCAGAGAATGGCATTTGATGCATGCCAGGAGCGTACCCACACCGGATATAAGTATACTTTATTTGCTTGCATTTTTAGCAGATTTACGTTTTCTGAAGATAATATGTATAGCTATAGCAAATAGTGTTAGACCAAAAATTACGATGCTCGCCACATTTAAGTAATAATTTCGGTTTGCACCAATAAGGTAGCCTTCATTTAGGATTACTCCATTATAAAAACCTGCACCGGTTCTTTCAGTGCTAACTACATGTTTGTATAATGATGAAACGAGTATAGAATTTTTAGAGTGACACTCCACGCAATTCTTAACAGCATTTGCCGATGGCATAATATTATGCGCAACAAGAATGCTGTCATTATTAGCAGCATGGCAATCAATACACCGTACTTTGCTAAAATGTAATGCTTGGTTTGGAAGCCAATCGTGCTTGTTTATCAGTATAGGAAGCTCTTTGTCTGTCAGATCATTAAACCTTATCTCGTTTCCATGGCACTGAAGACACATTTGATTATCATTAGCTACTCTCTCACTTATAGAGTTATTGCCTGTATGAGTATAGTAATGAGGATTATGGCAACTCCAACAACTGAAACTATTGCCTAATACTTTGGCGTGAACGCTTAAGTTATACTCTTCCTCGATAGTTTCGAACTTATAACTTGCATAAGCTTCATCACCTCCATGACAATCGAGACATGCATAATTAGTCTCAAATTTTACACTTACAGGGTGGGGAGTAGTTTCATAATCAGATGAATGACAATCGGTACATTTAAAATGGCCATGAGTTGAATTTATTAACTTAACTGGGTCAATTCGCAACTCCTGATACATCTTTAACACAACTTCGTCTTCCGACTCTTCATTAGATAATGTGTAGTTTGCATTTCCGTGACATTTTAAGCACTGCTGACTTTCTTCGGACAATACACGTGTTGTTTCCTGTGAATTAGCAGAAAAAATGACCAAAAGAATCAGCAACGAACCAACAAAAAGTGTAGTCAACAAATGTTTGATTGTGCTACTTCGAATTATCATAATAACGAATGCTTTAGATTTTATAATTTGCAGATATAATTCCTTAACTGAATTACTTTATTTCTTCATTGCACGCATGTAGTAAACAACTGCCCATCTGTCGTTTTCGTCAGTGATCTTCTTTTCAAAGTTTGGCATTTCACCACGACCAACGAATGATTGATAATAGATTTCTCCATCAGTCTGTGCCTGAAATTCTTTTGACGAAAAATCACCGGTGCTTGTCTTCATGGTAGCAGCTTTTGGACCATCACCTAATCCTTTAGCACCATGACATGATTTGCAATGCTTGTTATAAAGTTCTTTACCTTCAGCGTTAATTGATGCATCACCTGCTTTTACTGTACTTTTCATAGTCTTGTACTTGGCAGGAATATTCCATGGTTCACCTGGTTTCTGGGTCATTGACATTGTTAAAGTTACAAAGGCTATAATGCTACCCAGGATTGTTAGATTTTTAATTGCGTTTTTCATTTTAGTTAGTATTTGTTTGTGTTACTAGAAACTCCATAGTCTTGTAATATTCAATCCGAGTATGATTCCTCCATCGAAGAAGTCATTTTGGTTGAACATTATATTTTCTTGTGGCAGAATGTTTTGAGCTGATCCGAGATAAATATGAAAAGCGTGTGTGCTTGTTGCTACTTCTAAACCTATACAGATATTCGGCTTCATCCTGTCGATAGTTTCATTAACAGCTTTAGTTTGTTCTGATATGCCTTGGAAATGAAGAGGAAAATCTCCTGATACAATTAAAGAACTTTGAGGAGAGAATTTAACTCTGCCTGCTACTGTTAACGCTATTCTGTCATGATCTACAAGTGAATCTGTTGAATTATAGTGAGTGAAAGAAGGAGCCACATAAGCCGAAAACATATCATTGAACCTTCGGGTTATCATAACTTGAGTGAAGTAATTTAAACGGTTACTGAATTTATACCCGGTACCGAAAGTTTCTTCTGCCCTTGCATCAATACCTACTACTTCATATAAAGTTAGTGTGATTGGCATTGAACCCGATCTTGTTTGTTGCAAAATGTTATACTTAACCTGAATATCCTGCATCTTCTTGAACTTGGTAGTACCAATTCCAACCATAAGATTATCAAGAATAGAATAGTTTAAGCCTAAACGTATATTAGAAGGTGCCCATAATCCATAAAGATCAGTAATACCGTTTTCGATAGTGCCGAACCTATGCTGAATAATCATCTCTAATGTTTTTGCCGACTGTATTGTTGCAGTTGCATTATCGAATAATAAACCACTTTCAAATGCTGGGCGTGCCGGACGCTCTTTCTTTGGCTCATCCTGAACTTCTTCAGTTTCTTCTTGTGCAAATGCTGTTAATGAGGTTAGAGACAATGATAATAAGAGTGCTATCATTAACCTTGATAACTTGTATAAGTCTTTCATTTCTTGTGTTTATTAATGAAGTAATTAGTTATTTTTTGCGCCTTGCTGTATCCATGTGAGAATCACTTGTGCCTGAGCAGGTGTTGCGAATGATTTCATGCTCCCAACCGTGATTGATTTGTATAATATACTGTTGGTTGGATTTTGAACATCGATCATGTTTCTATTCATTAGATCTGCGTGGGCATTTGCAGGAGATAAATCGGGCGGAACTGCACCAGCTGCATGGCAACCACTCATATTACATCTCTGATTGAAAATTGGCATAACATCACTCTGTAAACTAAGCTCAGTAACAATTGGAGGCAAATCCGGTTGCTGCACATATTCATACTCACAGCTTGATAATAAGGCCATTAAAAGGGCCCCTGATAAGGCTATTCCTCTTATTCTTTTGTAGTGTATTAATTTCATTATTTCTGTGTGTTTTGGTTTATCAAAGAAACTAATTATATAGTTACCTGAATGTAAAGAAAAATTGATATTTTTGTAGTAAAAAATGGACTAATTGCAATTAAAGCATTGATTTATATCAATTAAGAAAGGTACGAATGAGTAAAATTTCAAACACACACTGTCTGCACTGTCGAAATAAAGCTGACATTTTTAATGACCTTAATGAAAATGAACTGACTAAAATTAACGGATGCCGCGTTAGTGTTCAATATTCAGCAGGTGAAGTCATATTTAAGCAAGGCTCACCCTGCCATGAATTTGTATGTGTTACTTCAGGTCTTGTTAAATGCTTCATTGAGAATGATGATGAGAAAAAGATCATTATTGGCTTTGTGCGTCCAATAGAATATATATTTTCACCGGGCGCTTATGTTGATAAACGTCATCATTTTTCAGCAATTGCCTGTGAAGATACTACTATATGTTTAGTGCCTACTGAGATGTTCAATGATCTGATACGGACCAATAATAATTTTGCTGTGAATTTTATTAGTAAGATCAGCTCTCAGTCAATAGAACTTTGTAATCAGTTGGCAAATGTTACTCATAAACAAATACCCGGACGCCTTGCAGAAACGTTATTGCGTCTTTCTCAGGTAGTTTATAAGAATAACCCCTTCACATCATGTCTATCACGTCAGGATATTGCAGATATGTGCGGTATGACAAAGGAAAGTGTTGTCAGAGGTTTGAAGACCTTTAAAGATGAAAATCTGATAGCAGTGGATGGGAATACCTTCCACCTCTTAAATGTACCTATGCTTGAAACAATTAGCAAGATTGGTTAATTAAACTACAGTTGCCTGAAGGTTGCAATGTTATTTTCGGTTTAAGACCTTAAGTGTCTTTTCAACTATAGCATTTGCCGACAGACCATACTTTTCCATTAACTGTTCAGGAGTTCCACTTTCTCCAAAAGAATCATTTACGCCTACATATTCAATTGGCAGGGGGTGATTTAATGATAGCAGTTGACTGATGCTATCACCTAAGCCACCGTTAATTTGATGTTCTTCTGCAGTTACTACACAGCCGGTTTTCTTAACTGATTTAAGAATGGTTTCTGAATCAAGTGGTTTAATAGTATGAATGTTAATTATCTCGGCGCTTATGCCTTTGTCTTCGAGCATCTTACATGCTGTAATTGCCTCCCATACCAAGTGACCTGTAGCAAATATCGACACATCGGTTCCTTCATTCATAATTATAGCTTTGCCTATTTCAAAAACCTGGTCTTCGGAAGTGAATACCGGAACTTTTGGTCGACCAAATCTTAAATATACAGGACCTTGATGTTTTGCAATTGCATGGGTTGCAGCTCTTGTTTGGTTATAATCACACGGGTTAATAACCACCATATTTGGAAGCATCTTCATCATACCTATATCTTCAAGTATCTGATGTGTTGCTCCATCCTCTCCAAGAGTTAAACCGGCATGAGAAGCACAAATCTTTACATTTTTGTTACTATACGCAATTGATTGACGAATCTGATCATAAACTCTGCCTGTTGAGAAATTAGCAAATGTGCCGGTAAATGGTATTTTCCCACCTATTGCTAAACCTGCAGCAATACCCATCATATTTGCTTCTGCTATACCTGTTTGGAAAAAACGCTCAGGAAATTCTTTCTCAAAAGCATCCATTTTGAGTGAGCCTGTTAAATCAGCACAAAGTGCTACTACTAGTGGATTTTCTCTACCTAATTCAAGTAGTGCCTGACCAAAGCCTGAACGGGTGTCTTTCTTTTCGGTAAATTTATATTCTTTCATGGATTAGTGCTGTTTATTTCAAATTTTCAATAAGCAAAGAGGTTAACATTTGTTGTTCCACCCGGAAATATACTAAAATCATTCTCAATCGTGTACATTGTAAGGTTAGAGGTAGCTGATCGGTAAATTATTTTATAATCCCCCGGCTGCAATATAAGAGTCTCTTGCAAAAGGGAATCACGAAGGTCATATATCCACTCTAGTGATCCTTTTTTAACAACATAAAGACTTCCGTATCCCTTAACACTTTTTTTAATTGCTGCTATTCCAGGCATTGGAATGTCAATTGTTGTAGTGCTGTTTTGAGTAATCTTAACTGCATTATAATACAATCTTGGGAGCGTGAGTATTTCCAGATCATAATCGCCACATAGATACTTTTTTGTTTCTCCAAAATTCTGAACATTAAGTGTCTTATTGTCATCCTTTAATCTTACAATAGCTTGTAGATTCTTAACAAGGCGCTCACTAGCTCCCATTTTAAGGTTTAAATATCCTTGAGGAGTATTTGCAGAAATCACAGTATGGCTGCCTGGTGATAACATAACTTTCTCAATCACAACTTGAGGCACAGTATTAATTACGATTTTATAAGTTGTCATTGGATCTACGAACAAGGTATCAGGCACGCCATTTTTATTCATTGTGTGCATCAAATTGTACATCATTTTACCCTTGTACTGATCATAAAAAGTCATGTTTACATTGGTTTCAGTCGGCTTCTTATTTATGTCCAGTAAATTAACCTGAAGAGTAGAAGTGCCTAATGCTCTTGAGATAACAGTTGTTAAGGCTTTTTGAAAAGCGGTTTCACTACTTGCATCATAATAAGTACCAACACAATTCAGAGTCTCCTTGAAATCTCTGCCTATACCAATAATAAATGGACGCATTATTACATTATGCTTTTGAAGTTCAACTGCAACTTCGCATGGATCTCCACCGCACTCTTCAATGCCATCAGTAATTAAGATCACAATATTTCTGCAATTCTCGCATGGAGGGAAATCATTTGCAGTTTGTGAAAGCGAATAAGCTAGTGGGGTAGTGCCTTTAGGTTCAAGTCCCTGAATAGTGTTTTTAATCAGATTTATATTGTTCCAGGCGAATGAAACTTCAAGTTTAGTGTCTTTGCAATCAGCAGGAGGATAATGTTTTTGATGACCATACACTCTGAGTGCTAGCTGCATGTTCTGGAAATTCGATAAGCTGTCGAGTAAATTAATCATCAGCTTCTTGGCTATGTTAATCTTAACATCACTTTGCCATCTGCCAAGCATGCTCTGTGATGCATCAAAAACAAACAGAATCCTTGTAAGAGGCTCATCCTTGGGCATACTATTTCTGTTCTGACTTATACAAATCAGAGGCAAAAAACAGAGTATAATTAAGAGCTTCTTCAAACTAGGTGTTTTTAAGTTTAAAAATCAGCTAATGTGATTGGCAGTTGTTCAAGTGCTTTTGTAAGTTGTTCATCCGACGGTGCGATACCATGCCAATGATACTTACCTTTCATAAAGTCAACCCCATAACCCATATCGGTATTCATTATTATTACAACAGGCTTGGCTTTATAACACTTCTGCTTAGCTAATTGAAGGCCATTAATCACTGATGCCATATCATTACCTGCCATCTCCATTACTTCCCAGCCAAATGATTCCCATTTAGCTTTTAAATTACCAAGAGGCATAACTTTATCTGTAGGCCCGTCAATTTGCTGTCCATTGTAGTCAACAACAGCAACAATATTATCAACTTTTCTTGCTGCTGCATACATTGCTGCTTCCCATATCTGACCCTCATTAAGTTCACCATCTCCCATTAATACATAGACCATTGTCTTATCAACATCAAGTCTTTTTGATAAGGCAGCACCTATTGCGACAGATAACCCTTGACCAAGAGAGCCACTTGCAACTCTTACACCAGGTAATCCTTCTGCTGTAGCAGGGTGACCTTGTAATCTACTGTCTATTTTGCGAAAAGTAGCTAATTCTTCTATTGGGAAATATCCACTTCGGGCAAGCACGCTGTACCATAAAGCTGATAAATGTCCATTACTCAGAAAGAAAACATCCTGCGATTTACCTTCCATAGTGAAATTAGAAGGATCGTGCTTCATTATATCAAAGTATAATGCAACCAATAATTCGGTGCTTCCCAATGCGCCACCAGGATGCCCCGATTGAGCAGAATGAACCATTCTAAGAACATCTCTGCGGACTTGTGTAGCTATGTTTTCCAGCTTTTCGATATTATGCATAAACCAAAATTTTGGCAAATTTAGCCCTTTTTGTTTGGAATTAATGCAATGTTAATTAAAAATGAAAACTTCTACAAACACTCTTAAGAAAAACTCATTTACCAATCATCGAGCTAATAAGACTAAATGTTTCTTAACATCATGAAATTGTATGTGATATAAACAAGAAGAAGTATTGCGGCTTCAAGACGGTCGAAACTTTTAGTTTTTCCTGTAAACATAGCGGCAAAGAGCATCAAGCTGCCCCCTATAAGTACATACAGATCAGTATTAAAGTTTTGGTTGTAAGTAACTGGGTTAACAAGAGCACTTACTGGCAAAATCAGTAGGAAATTAAATATATTTGAACCAATTACATTGCCAATAACAATGTCGCTATTCTTTCTGATGGCTGCAACAATTGAAGTTACAAGTTCGGGCAATGATGTTCCAATAGCAACAATTGTTAGCCCAATAACCTTTTCGCTGATACCTACCTGAGTAGCTATTTTAGTAGCATTATTAACTACCAGGTTTCCTCCTAAGACTAAGCCGGCAAGACCTATTATAATTAATGTCCAGATCTTGAGATTGCCATAGATCTCCTTTTTAGCAACACCCTGTTTTACTTCCTGTAGCTGAACATCAAGCTGAGCATCATTTTTCATTTGTTTAAAAACATAGTACAGGAAGAGAGAGAAAAGCAGTAGCATAAACAGAGCCTCATAGCGGTTTAGAACATTCGCTTCCTGCCATAGGAAATTGTTACTAATAAACAGAACTACACCAGCAGCTAATAAGGAAATTGGAATCTCTTTCCATATTGTGTTCGACTGAACAGCAATTGGAAGAATTAAACCCGATAATCCAAGAACTAAAAATAAATTTACATTGTTACTGCCAATTATATTACCAAATACAATGTCGGGGTGATTTGTTGCAGCAGCAATTCCATTAACCACAAGCTCAGGTGCTGAAGTGCCAAAAGAGACTATCGTAAGTCCGATTACAAGGTCAGAGATGTGGTGTTTATGTGCAAGAGCAGTCGAACCATCAACCAGCCAATCAGCACCTTTAATTAACAGAACAAAACCTAAAACTAATAGTAGTAAATAAAGTATCATTTATAAGCTTTTTGCATTAGCGAATGCCTTTTCAGGAGTTGAATCAGTATTTGAAAAATCACCCCTTAAGGCCTTTAGAGCAAATTTTTCAACATCAATTTCGGAGCGAGTACGATATTTTAAACGTCTGAATATAGGGAGTGGAGGACACCAACCTTGTATAGCATGTTGCATAAAAAACAATAAAACTATTGCTGTGAGTATCAACCAATAAGGGCTTATAAAGACTGCCAGAGCCAAACTAATCACTGATACAATTGGCATATTAAGCTCAAGTGCTCGCTCAATACTCCACTCTTTCTCAAGCTCCTTTATTCTTGTTGAAATTGAAGCCTCACTAACTCCGTATTTTCTGATATTAGCAAGTGTCTGTGCGTCAATTTCATGATTAATCCTATCTCTTGTGTTCCTCCGAACGCGTTCTTCATTACTTTCTTTATCCGGCATAATATTTACATTTTTATCCTATTTAAATAACAAACAATCATTCAAAGAGTTAACAGACATCCTCATGGATCGGACGATTGGAGATTACAAAACTACATCAAGTTAACTATTCATCAAAAAATAACTAATTTTGCGAACTCAAAAAAATTAATTATTACAAATGGAGATTCCTGCAAAGTACGACCCTCGAGGAGTAGAAGATAAATGGTATCAATATTGGTTGGAAAACAACTTGTTTAAATCGGAACCTGATGATAGGGAGCCTTATGTTATAGTTATCCCACCTCCAAATGTAACCGGTGTATTGCACATGGGTCACATGCTAAATAATACCATTCAGGATGTACTAATCAGACGTGCGAGAATGCAAGGTTATAATGCCTGTTGGTTACCGGGAACAGACCATGCATCAATAGCAACTGAGGCTAAGGTTGTTGCTAAATTAAAAGACCAGGGCATAGAGAAAAACAGTTTAACAAGAGATGAGTTCCTAAAGCATGCATGGGAATGGAAAGAAAAACATGGAGGTATAATTCTTGAGCAACTCAAGAAACTTGGTGCTTCATGCGACTGGGATCGTACTAAATTTACTATGGATAAAGATATGTACGACTCAGTCATCGATGTTTTTATTGATTTATATAACAAAGGGCTGATATACAGAGGTGTGAGGATGGTAAACTGGGATCCCAAAGCCCTTACTGCTTTATCGGATGAAGAAGTTATTTATCGTGAAGAGAGATCAAAACTGTATTACTTAAGATACAAGGTTGAAAACACCAACGACCAGTGGGTTACAATTGCGACAACACGGCCTGAAACTATTCTTGGTGATACTGCAGTATGCTACCATCCTGATGATGAAAGATTTGCTCATTTGAAAGGCAAACGAGTACTGGTGCCTCTTATTAATCGCTCAGTTCCAATGATCAGCGATGAATATGTGGACAGAGATTTTGGCACAGGATGTCTTAAAATAACCCCTGCCCATGATATTAACGACTATAACATCGGATTGAAGTATAACCTTGAGTCGATTGACATCTTCAACGACAACGGAACACTTAATGAAAGAGCTATATTATACACAGGTATCGACAGATTTGAGGTTAGAAAACTCATTGTTAAAGATCTTGAAGCTGCAGGACATTTGGTAAAAGTAGAAGACTATACTAATAATGTAGGCTTCTCCGAGAGAACCGATGAAGTAATAGAACCTAAATTATCTGTTCAATGGTTTATGCGAATGGATAAGATGGCTCCTAAGGCTCTTGAGGTTGTAATGGACGATACCATCAAATTTCATCCTGAGAAATTTAAAAACACTTACCGTCACTGGATGGAGAATGTTCGCGACTGGTGTATTAGTCGACAATTATGGTGGGGACAACGAATTCCAGCATTTTATCTTGCTGATGGGAAAGTTATTGTTGCTCGTGATATTGATGAAGCCCTGAAAAAAGCTATAGCTGAAACAGGAAATAAAACATTAACTATATCTGACCTAAAACAGGATGAAGATGTATTGGATACATGGTTTTCATCATGGCTGTGGCCAATATCTGTTTTTGATGGAATTAGAAATCCAGAAAATCCGGATATAAAATATTACTATCCTACAAACGACCTGGTTACAGCACCCGAAATTCTTTTTTTCTGGGTTGCCCGAATGATTATGGCAGGAATTGAGTACAGGAATGAAATTCCATTTAAAAATGTCTACCTTACTGGAATTGTGCGTGATAAAATTGGTAGAAAAATGTCGAAATCACTCGGCAATTCGCCAGATCCATTGGATCTTATCGCACAATATGGTGCCGATGGCGTAAGAGTAGGAATGCTGCTAACTTCGCCAGCAGGAAACGACTTGCCTTTTGATGAAAGTTTATGTGAGCAGGGAAGGAACTTCAGTAACAAAATTTGGAATGCACTTAGATTAGTAAAAGGGTGGGAGGTCGATAACTCTCTTTCTCAACCTTCATACGCCAGAATAGCCGTTAAATGGTTTGAAGCTCGTTTTAATGAAGCTTTATCCGAAATAGAAATAAATTTCAGTAGGTACAAGCTATCCGAAGCTTTAATGAATGCATATAAGCTTGTATGGGATGATTTTTGTTCATGGTACCTCGAAATGATCAAACCTGGCTACCAACAGCCAATTGATCCAACTACACTGAATGAGACAATTGCATTCTTTGATAAATTAATGAGAATATTGCATCCTTTCATGCCATTTATAACCGAAGAAATATGGCATTTACTCATGGAACGCAATCAGCATGAGAGCATTATGACTGTTAAGATGCCAGAATCTATATCGACTGGTCTAAAAATGCTTGTTGATTTTAACGTAGCCCAACAAGTTATTCAAGAGATCAGAAATGTAAGAAAAGACAAAGGGATACCGCAGCGCGATTTAATTGATCTTCATGTTGTTAATGGTGCTGACCAATCGGATTTTTTTGATGAGATCATCGCGAAACTCTGCAACATACAATCTATACATTATGTGATAGAGAAGCCGGCAAATGCAGTAAGTTTTATTGTTGAAGGGAAGGAATATTATATACCTCTTGCTGATAAAGTAGACATTGAAGCTGAAATTGAAAAACTACAGAAAGAGCTTATCTATACCGAAGGGTTTCTCGCTTCGGTAATGAAAAAGCTTGGTAATGAAAGATTTATGGCAAATGCTAAAGCTGAAGTTATTGAAGTAGAACAAAAGAAGAGAGCCGATGCCGAGGCAAGAATAGCCTTGCTGCAACAGCGAATTGATTCATTTAAATAATAGCTTTAATGAGTGTTTTCTTTGATAAGGTCTGATAAAAAATCACGTTTTAAGTTATATAGAAAGAATTTTTATAAACTTTTTTGATATAACCGTGTTATCAAGGAGAAAATAAATTACATTTGCGCTTATTTTTAATTTTTTATTTGATTATGAAAACAGGAAAAGTGAAATTCTTCAATGAATCAAAAGGTTACGGTTTTATTCTTGACGACGAAAGTGGAAAAGAATATTTCGTTCATGCAACAGGTTTAGTAGATCGCATCAATGAAGGCGACTCTGTAACTTATGAGCTTCAAGAAGGAAAAAAAGGCTTAAATGCTGTTAAGGTTAAACTTGCATAACTAAGAAATATAGTTATTGTTTATCTTATACCCTGTCGTCAGACAGGGTTTTTATTTTAACCGTTCTTTGAAACAAATTGCATTGTTTATAGGTTTTATGAATAATGCCTACTTAAAAGGACACAATTTTTATTATTCTATTATTATTTTTTAACATGAAAACAGGAAAAGTTAAATTCTTCAATGAATCAAAAGGTTACGGATTTATCGCTGATGATGAATCAAACAAAGAGTATTTCGTTCACATTACCAATCTAATTGATCGCATTGATCAAGGCGATAGCGTTTCATTTGATCTTGAAGAAGGTCGTAAAGGTATGAATGCAATTAAAGTGAAACAATTGTAAATTATACATTATAAGTAAAAGAATAAAGGGCTGCCGAATTTTCGACAGCCTTTTTTATTTGTTTATTTTTAGTTATAACCTTTAAAGTCAAGTGACTCAATTATTATAAGGACTATTGGCTTTGATTTAACCTTCCTAACTAACCTATCTTAGTAAAATTTCAAACATTATTACTGTGTATTATTCCTTGCTCAGAAACACTCTTATCATTTTGTGAAGACGTACCTAATTATATTGGCTCCCATTCGTAAAGCTTTAAGTCTGGTTTCCTCCGAGTCATTATGAACATGTGGGTCTTCCCATCCATCGCCTAAATCTGTTTCATAACTATAAAAGCATAGCAATCTACCGTCTTTTATTAATCCAAATCCCTGAGGAGGCTTATTGTCATGTTCATGTATTTTAGGCAATCCATTTGAAAACTGGTATTGCTGATGATAAATCGGATGATTAAAAGGTAGTTCAATAAAGTCAAGCTCAGGAAAAACTTTTTTCATTTGTGGTCTGATAAATTCATCAAGTCCGTAATTATCGTCAATATGCAAAAAGCCTCCGGCTAACAGATAATTGTGGAGGTTTGTTGCCTCATGGTCATCAAATACAACATTTCCATGACCGGTTAGATGAACAAATGGGTAATTAAAAATAGCTGCACTACCAACCTCAACAGTAGCGTATTCAGGGTTTATATTTGTTTTTAGATTCTTATTGCAAAATGCAATGAGATTTGTAAGTGATGTTGGATTAGCATACCAGTCACCTCCACCTCTGTATTTTAATAATGCAATCTGAACACTTCCCGGAGCACTACTCAAAAATGATATTGATATTATTACCCCGATTAAAACAAGTATTTTACGCATAGTCTATTCTATTGATATTGGATAACCTGATGTTTCCGGTTCATTTATAACATTAACAATGAAACAAGCTGCCAATGCAGCTGTCTCGGTTCTTAATCGTGAAGAACCCAAACTTACTGCCATAAAGCCCTTATCTTTGGCAGCCTGAACTTCTTTCTCACTAAAATCTCCTTCAGGACCAATTAGTATGGTTGCAGAAGCGTTAACCCTACAAACACTTTTTAAATGAGGTTGATCCTTTACTTTGTCGAGCCACGCAATGAAACAATTATCATTTTCTGAAACATGGTTAATGTAATCATAAAAACCTATAGGGTCATTTAGCTTAGGTATAAACGTTTTCAATGATTGTTTCATTGCCGAAATTATAACTTTATTAAGTCGGTCAATCCTGAGGTTTACCCTTTCAGAGTGCTCACTGTAAATTGGTGTGATTTCATCTATCCCCATCTCTGTGGCCTTTTCAAGAAACCATTCAAATCTTGCAATGTTCTTTGGGGGTGCAACAACAATATGGATTGGGTATTTGCCTCTTCCAAAACTCTTAACCTCTGTAAGCTGTAAAGTGTTCGATTTGTTGGTAATGTCAATCACTCCGGCCTTCGCCACATTGCCCAAACCATCGGTAATTAAGATGCCTTCACCTGGTTTTAGCCGCAATACTCTCAAATGAGCAGCTTCATCGCCCGATAGTGAAATTGTATTGTAGCCCGAAGCAAACATTTGTTTTAAGTTACCTTGGTCAAAATAGAAAAGATTCATGGAGCCATATTATCATTGTTAAGCAAAAATAGAAAAAGGCCGGTAATAAACCGACCTTATCTCTATTTATTAAGTGTTTTACTTAACTATAAGCTTCTCTTCCCAAGTACCTTCGGTACTAATAACCCTAAAGAGATAAACTCCTGCAGGAAGTTTGCCTGTTTGTATTACCCAGTTGTTTCCTTTTGAAAGGTTGTTTTTTAAAACAGCCTTACCACTTGATGTGTAGATGAATACCTGAGGATTATTTAACTCCTTAAGTGATTGAAGATGAAATACATTGTTGCCAGGATTAGGCCAAATGCTTAAGCCTGATATCTTTGGCAAGTCGTTTTCCTTCACTCCAATTCTTGTATTGAAAGTTATATCATCAAGGTATAGGTTATTGCCACGACGGTGCAGTGTTTCGAACATTATTTTAACGTTTTCTTTACCTAACCATGGTGAAAGATCAATGTCATTGCACTCAGGATTTCCAGGTGCATTACACCAATCATCGGCCGATACAGGTACATAGTTAACATCTTCAATTGCATGTGTTTGGAAATTGCCTGTTCCGTTTTCACCAAATGCTGCTAATCTGCTCCATGAGGTACCACAATCATCTGATATATAAATTATCAGCGAATCAGTAATTCCTTCATAGCGACGAATATACGAGTGACGGAATTGTAAAGACGCATTCTGGTAGCCTTTTAGGTTTACAGGAGGACTTATTAGTTGATCACGACGACCCGGAGCTGCTGAGTAATTAAAGAAATTCATCCTTGCTACTTTATTAACTCCTGTGTCGGAAGGTATTGAGAATATGTCCCATGTAATACTGTTATCAGGATTAACAACCTGCCATCCTCTTGATAATATATTATCATTTTCAAAATTCTCGGTAAATGGCAATGCTAATCCACCAATAACGACATAATTTTCTTTGGTAATTGTTGATGAACCATTTGTGTTTGTTACATTAAGACTTACAGTGTAGTTATTAGCTGCATCAAATCTTACTACTGGGCTTTGTGAGTTTGCATTTGTTCCTTGCATGTATGTTACTGTTGCTGGTGAAAATGCCCATTCCCAAGCTATCGGGCAAAATGCACTACTATCAAAGAAGGTTACTATTGCATTGTCACCTGAGCAAAAATTGTGTACTGTTGAATTAAATTCAGCAACAGGAAGTAGTGATGTGCTTGTTGTTATGTACGCTGTTTTGGTAATTGTATCAATACCTGCCTGATTAGTAACTATGAGTGTAACATTATATGTTCCCTCTTGATTCCATACTATACCGACAGGGTTTTTTGATGTTGAAGTAGCAGGAACGCCCCCTTCAAAACTCCATTGCCATGTTGATGGTATTCCTACAGATAAGTCGGTGAAATTAACGGGACATCCAACCGGAACCAGTACTTGATCAGCTTTAAAATCAGCAACAGGACTTGCGAAGAATAATTGTGATTCCCATAAGCCACGGCCATAAGAACCTGCACGAATTACATTGTTATAAGGATTAACATCATCATAGTAAATTTCTAATTCTGTAACACGTATTGCTGCAGGCAATCCTTCTGAGAATGAGATCCATTCAGGGTTAAATTGATCCCTGTAAAACACTCCAATGTCAGTACCTAAATATAAGCCTTCGGGACTTCCTTTATAATAAGCCAATGTATTCATCATTACGTTTGGCAAATTACCTGTGTACGAAACCCATGTTGAACCCCTGTCTGATGACTTGAAAACTTGATTCTGCTGAACCACATAAACAACATTTTCATCAACCGGACTAGTTTCTATAGCTGTTATAGTTTGAATAGATGGAAGTGCCGATGTCAGATTTGTCCAGGTTACTACAGCGTCTTTTACATTATCGGATCTATAGAGTGCACCACCATTTGCTGCATAAAGAATGTTTGTATTTGCATATGACTGCCGAAGAACATCGAAATCGCTAACATTAAGGTTTGATATCTTTGTCCATGTTACTGAACCTGCGTTATTAGCCTTAATGTTAGTGCTGCGCCAAACATTATCATAGCCTATAAACATTGTATTTCCATCGTTATGGTCTATAACAAAAGGTGTAACCCAAGCGCCACCTTCATTTATACCATTCACTCCTTGTCCGGCTATATTTCCTGTATATTGGTGATTTTTGTACCTGTCAATACTTCCGTAATAAATTGTTGAATAGCTGTAAGTACCATCAGTAGGATCATAAGCACACTCCATACCGTCGCCTCCACCAACATTTAGCCAGCTTGTGCCTGTGTAAGTTGATGTGCCATTATCCTGATAGCCATTTATAACATTATTGCGAATTTTTAAACTCTGTCCAATTTTGTATGCCTGACTGATAACCAATCCATTAGATATTTCAGTCCATGAAGAACCGCCATTCGCAGTCCAATAAACACCACCATCGTTTCCTGCGTAAAGTCTGTTATTTAAAGGATTATATTCAAGAACATGTAAATCAGCATGAACCGATTGAACACCGCAACCACCATACCAGTGTGAGTTTATTGTCCATGTAGATCCACCATTAGTTGATTTGAAGCAATTTACTCCACCTGCATGGATAATATTTGCATTGGTAGGGTCAGCAGCTATATCTAGATCATACCAGGCTTGTCCACCAGAACCACCAGTGCAATCCCATGACATAATGTTAGGAGTAGTTGATCGTAATGAAAATGTTAATCCACTGTCTTCCGAACGGTATAATCCTTTGAATGAGTCGTTATTCGTGAGAAGCAAATAAACAACCGATGGGTCAGCAGGTGATACTGCAATTGCGCCTCTGTAACCTGATGCAACTCCACTAACCAGTGTAAATGTTTGTCCATTGTTTACAGATCTGTAAAATACACCACCCTGGGTAGCATATACTATGTTGGGGTCTCCTGGCTTTAAGACCAGATCTTTATAATTCCCTGTTGCTTTTCTTGACCAGGATACACCGCCATTTTCTGAACGATAAATTCCACCGCTGGTAGCAGCCAGAATAATATTATTGTCAGTTGGATGCATTACTAACTTGCTGATAGTAAGTAGTTCCATTCCTGCATTTGATGGCTGGAATGTTAAGCCACCATCTAAACTCTTCCAAACACCTAATCCTGGGGCATCTCCTGCATCCCTGTCGCCGGTTCCTATATATATTATATCAGGGTTTGTATAGTCAATAATTACTGCCGATACTCCAAGAGTTGGCATAACATCAGTATGGGTTTCCCATGTAGTGCCACCATCATGTGTTATCCATAAACCACCTGAAGGAGCACCAATGTATATAGTAAGAGGATCAATAGGGTGGAAACCAACAGCGTTTACTCTTCCAAGACCTCGGTATCCATTGTTTCCTGAAGGTACAGATACCGGTCCTAAAGAGGTCCAACTGCCTGCTCTTGTCATGCTACTACTTTTAAGACTCATAGTCTTTATAGCTTCTACATTTCTGAAAGGCGAAGGCTTGTTACCATTAGGATCAACTTGCCGACCCATCCAGTATTCCCATCTTTTGAATATTTTATAACCACTGCCCTTTGTCTGCTCTCTATCAGCCCAGTATTCATAGAAGGCTTTTTGGGTTTCATAGAAATTGGCATCAGGATCATTCATCATCTCAATCCAATAAGGGTATGATTTGTAATCGTGAACAACGGTTTGACCGATTACATTTTGAGTTGAGAAGGAGAAAGCAAAGAACAATACTAAAACTAAAAGTTTTTTCATTTATGTTAGTGTGAAGTTTATTTATAGAACAGCAAAAATAATTTTTTTACTATTCGCTTTTATCTTTTATTATAGATTATTGCAGTATTTATTCAATTCTTGTGGCATTGAAAATATTTTTCAGCTTATTTGCATAATAAGTCATATCAGCAATTTAGCAAACAATATAAAAATAAAGGGAGATTGAATAATCCCCCTTTAAAGCACATTATTTTATATAAATTAAGGCATTAAATCTTCACCTGAAGGATCATTATTAATTTGCTTGTCAAGCTTATTGAGAAACCATAGGCATGCATAGTACGAGATCATTATCATAGCAGGCCACATTAATAACCAAAGGATTTTATCTATATACATTTTAGTACTTTTTTTAGAGGTTTAATAAACATGAGTATTATCTTCATTAAGGTCTTCAACTGTCATTACTTTCTTGTTAAGTGATGACCAAACCCAGTAAATATATCCAATTACAACCGGAACGAATAGCGAAACATAGCTCATGGCTGTGAGTGTATAGTGGCTCGAAGAACTGTTTTGAATAGTTAGAGAATGCTGAAGATTGTATGTTGATGGATAATAAGCTGTGTTATTGAATCCTGCGATTATAAATAGTGCAAATACAGTTAGAATTGTTCCTGCGCCTGCATACCAAATTGATTTTCGGTTTCTTAGGAATAGATATCTCATAATGCCCGCGAGTACGAGTATTACACCTGCAACAAAAATCAGCGCCACTATTGGCATTTCAATGAAATTATTAAGATACTTGAACTCTTCCATCACAACAATTCCGGTAGATTGGTCATAAGCAAACCCACTTTTTAAAAGTAACCCTCCGAGGAACGAAAGGAAGAACACCAAAAATGGAACTGCATTGTACCATAGCTGTTTATGAGCCAGTTCATTTATTTTTGTGCTCTCAACACTATTTACAATATATAAAATTCCAAGTACTCTTGATAGAAAGAAAACCGAAAGACCTAATGCTACGTTATGCCAATTAAGTACAGCTTCGAGGCCATGGAAAGGCGTTTGCCATCTTGAAATGGCTGAGTCATAAATCATAGCAAGATTTCCTTTCTCAACAGAGAATTCACTTCCATTAAAAAATGTTCCAACTGCTGTACCAATCAAAATAGTACCTAAAGCACCGTTTATGAATAGCATGACCTCAAATGTACGTGCCCCGTAAATATTGCCTTTTTTCTTGCGATATTCGTACGAAACTGCCTGTATAACAAATGCTAAAAGAATAGCCATCCAAACCCAGTAAGCACCTCCAAAGCTTGTTGAATAGAATAGAGGAAAGGATGCAAAAAAGGCACCACCAAAAGTAACCAATGTTGTAAATGTTAATTCCCATTTATGTCCTAAAGAATTGATTATAAGGGTACGATCGGAATCGGTTTTACCTAATGAAAATAGTAGTGTTTGTCCTCCCTGAACAAACATCAGAAATACCAAAGCACTTCCCAGTATCGAAATAATTACCCACCAATATTGTTGAAGGGCTAAAAGTGATAAATTCTCAAACATATTGATTTCCTCCTAATTATTAATGAATGGGTCTTTTTCAACAACTTCTGCAAACTGTTCTTCCATTTTTAATTCTGCACCCGCTGCTATAGGCTTAGGCCCGGTCTTAATGGTCTTGAACATAATGTTTAGCTCTGCAATGAGCAAAGAAGTGAATATTATTGCAAACAGAATAAACGTAGTGATTACAGCATTTGCATCAAGCTTTGAAACAGCGGTCATTGTAGGCATAAGATCCTGAATAACCCAAGGCTGGCGGCCCATTTCTGCTGTAACCCATCCTGATTGAGATGCAATATAAGCCAATGGTATGTTAATTATTGAAATTACCAACCAGGCTTTGCCCGAACTAATTTTATTTTTATAAACCAGCAACAGGACTATTGCAAAGAAAACTGTGAACCAGAAGCCTAAAGCTACCATTAGGTGGAAGCTATAAAAAGTAATTGGCATATTAGGTACCATTTTTTCGGGGTTATCAATAAAATAGCCATAACCGAAGTACTTAAAATTCTCATCAAGTAATGCTTTAGCTTCTTCTAACTTTTCTGCATTGCCTGCTTCTTTGGCCTGTTTAAATTCAGCAAGGGCATCAATAGCTAATTTACCTCTGGCAATTTTCTCGGCCGCCGACATAATACCATGCTCTTCATTCCCCTCCATAAGATCCTTTATACCCGGCACAAATGCATTAAAATCGGAGAATGCCATGTATGAAAGGAAATTAGGTATCTCAATTTTGTAAGCAAAGTCTTTATAATTCACATCATTAGGGTCATCAGGTGACGAAGAAACAATACCCAATGCAATAAGTGGTGCTCCTCTCTGTCCAACATTTAAGCCTTCGAAAGCTGCAAATTTCATAGGCTGATGTTTAGCAACAATCTTAGCACTATAATCACCGGTGAGGATCGTAAATAACGATGTAATTAATCCAAAAACAGCAGCAACCACTATACTTCTCTTAGCAAACACTATATGACGCTTTTTCATCAGATACCAGGCGCTAATGCCAATAACTACCAGTGCAGCAAGCATGTAGGATGACGAAATTGTATGAGTGAATTTGCTCACAGCCATTGGTGAAAACAGTACTTCCCAAAAATTCTCCATCTCATTCCTGGCTGTTTCGGGATTAAATTTCATACCAACAGGAAGTTGCATCCATGCATTTGCAACCAGTATCCATAAAGCTGAAAGGCTCGCACCGAATGCAACCAACCAGGTTGACATAAGGTGAAGTTTTTTACTAACTTTATTCCAGCCAAAGAACATGATTGCAATAAATGTCGATTCCATAAAGAATGCCATTATTCCCTCAATAGCAAGTGGAGCGCCAAAAATATCTCCAACGAACCAGGAATAATTTGACCAGTTAGTGCCAAATTCAAATTCAAGAATAATACCGGTAGCAACTCCAATTGCGAAGTTTATACCAAATATGGTCATCCAGAATTTAGTGATGCGCTTCCATTCGGGATTGCCTGTTCTGACATAAATAGTCTCCATTATTGCAATTATAAATGTCAGTCCAAGAGTAAGAGGAACAAATAGCCAGTGATACATCGCTGTAAGCGCAAATTGCCCTCTCGACCAATCGATTAACGAGTAGTCAAATGTTTCTATCATACTTTTATTGTTTTGGTGTTGTTAAACGTTCAATAACATAGTTACTACGCTCTTCATCTGTTTCAAATTTATTCAGATAATTTGGGAAGAAGAATATTTTTAAAATGGCAAACATGATAAAGAGCTTTATCAGGATAATTATCCACAGAGTTTTACCGATGGTCATTGATCTAAATCCCTCAACATAGAAATTTAAGATTCTTTTAATAATATCCATTTGAAGCGGTGGTTTATTCACTTCAAATATATTAAAATATAGAGGCTAAAAATTCGGAAATTGAAATTTAAACAGAATATAAATTGTTCAAAAACCGCCAACATAAACAAAGTTAAGATTAAACAATGTACTGGATCTAAATTAAATATAATGCGCTGTAAATAAATACTATAAGGGATAATAGTGATTATTGAACGTGAAACGATTAGTTTATACCGACTTTCAAATGATTAATTATATGGCTATTATGACAAGTAAAAAAAGAACAAAAAATTCATAAATGCACACATAGCAGTAAAGTTTCATCAGTAATAATTTCCATAATGACTTCTATACACTTAAAATAATAATGACTTGTTTGGAATGATGCAAAAGCTGGTCGAAATAGGATAATAAGAAATATAATTGTGATGTATTTTATTCGTGATTTATTCGAACCACCTTACCCCCAATTCTCCGGCACTATATATTCACTTTGTATTAACCATACAGCAGGAGTATAATGGGGCATATTGATAGTGGAGTGGGGGTAAGGTGGGTTAAAATGAAACCCGAATGAATTATGTTGATCAGTTAGATCATGGAATTAGCAGCATGCTGTTAGTGAAACGTATTAACAACCATGCATTTACTGAATGGTAACTTTAAGTTGGATTTGAATTATTAATAGAAACTGAAAATTACTTAAGGGCATAAACTTATGTTAATTGCATATTGGTTACTCACCCTGACATAACCATGCCCTAATCCTTCACTAAATTATTTAAAGTTAATTTTCAACCTTATAACCAAGAGAATTAATTGCCTCAGCTATAACCTCTTTACTTACTTTAGTTGAATCGAACGATACCATAGCAAGCTCGCTTTTATAAGATGCTTGTGCAGAGATTACACCATCAATATTAATGAGCCTATCCTGAACTGTGTTTTCACATCCTTCGCAGGTCATACCTGTAACATTTAACTGTATTGATTTAATTGCTGTAACAGCTTCAACATTTGTGTTATTAATTGTGTTTTTGTCAGCATTATCTTGCTGGTTACAACCTATGAAAACCATAGTAATGAGAAGGAGTAAGGTGATTTTTTTCATTTTTTATTGATTAATTGTTGAATATTTGAATAATTTAGTGAGCTTTGATTGTTTGATGTAAATTTAGCAAGCTTTTTATATAATTTGATAACTTTTGATGAACTTCATAAACACCGAAAACTTAATTCTGTTGGGTGCACTGCTATTATTTTTAAGCATAATAGCAAGTCAAACCAGCGGTCGCTTAGGAGTTCCTTCGCTTGTAGTGTTTTTGCTAATAGGGATGCTAGCTGGTGTAGACGGTTTAGGCAAAATCCCTTTTAATGATTTCGATGCTGTTCAAAAGATTGGAACAGTGGCACTAGTTTTTATACTCTTTTCAGGGGGTATGGATACAAAGAAGGAGAGTGTCGCTTCAGTCTTATGGAAAGGTGTAACCTTATCTACTATAGGTGTTATAGTTTCTGCAACAGCCACAGGATTCTTTGTTTGGAAGTTTACAGATTTTTCATTGGTCGAAGGGCTTTTATTAGGTTCTATTATCTCTTCAACCGATGCCGCGGCAGTCTTTTCTGTTCTTCGTTCAAAGAATATTGGTTTAAGAGGAAGAATAAGACCATTGCTCGAACTTGAATCAGGAAGCAATGATCCAATGGCATATTTTCTAACTATTTCCTTTGTTTCAATTGCCAGTAATGAAGCAATTGGGTTTTGGAATGTAGCCCTGCAGTTTGTGGTTCAAATGTCGCTTGGTTTAGTATATGGATATTTGCTCGGCAAAGCAAGTGTATGGCTTATAAATAAGGTTAAGTTAGATTATGATGGCCTATACCCGGTAATGATAATGGCAATAATTATGTTTGCTTATGCTATTAGTGCTTATGGTTACGGTAATGGGTTTCTTGCAGTTTATATAACCGGATTGGTTATGGGAAACAGCAGTTTTATTCACAAGAAAAGCTTAACCAAATTTTATGATGGGCAAGCATGGCTAATGCAGATAATAATGTTTATAGCCATGGGTTTACTTGTTAATCCTAAGGATGTAATTCCCATTATGGGTACAGGTTTTATGGTTTCGCTTTTCTTAATATTTGTTGCACGTCCGTTAGGAGTTTTTGCAAGTTTGGCACTCTTCAGAGTAAAAATAAAAGAAATGGTTTTTATTTCATGGGTTGGATTGAGAGGTGCCGTACCAATTATTTTTGCTGCTTTAGCTGTTAATGAGGGTATTGCAAATTCAACATTGATATTTAATATAGTGTTTTTCATTGTAATTACATCTGTATTGTTGCAAGGTACCACAATTATGCCGGTTGCGAAGTGGCTTAATGTTCACAAACATGTTGTTGCCGCACGAAAGTATCCACTAGAACTTGAAATTAGCGAAGGTTTTAAAAACGAGTTAATAGAAGTGGCTATCCCAAAAGATTGCCCTCAGGCCAACAAGAGAATTGTTGAGATAGGATTTCCAAAAAATGCACTAATCGTAATGATTGAACGTAATAAAAAGTACATAACGCCCAATGGAAATACGATTATTCTACCCGGTGATAATCTACTTGTTATGGCAAATAGTGCCCGCGATTTGAAAGATATTAACGCTTGCCTGCAAATTAACCCAATTGGTTAATCAAAATACATCACACAGAGGCATTGATACAACTGTATAATACGTATTTATACGTACTGCGCTCATAACGAATTTTCAGTAAAAAATACGTAATTAAACGTATTGCAGTCGACTGTATATCACTATAATTTTGTCATTTACTAAACCCCCCGAAAGTATGAGAAGGTTCGTTCTTTTTTTTAGTGTATTATTTGTTATCAATGTTACACTTGCGCAAAAGGTTGTTAAAACACCAGGATTAATGCTTGGTAATGATAGTACTCTCATAATCAGAGAATACTCGAGATTTAATAACATTAGTGTAAATGAAAGATGGGAGAAGTACTCAACTCCCGGTAGGATTATTTATTACTGTCAAAATTCATCTGACAAGAATAAATCAAATGTTGCCCATATTTATGATTTTGACGAGAAAGGGAAAAATTATAAGTATACAACAGTAACTACACAAGAGAAAATCAAGTATGCTGTTGACTATTTTAACACTTTGGTGTTAAATAAGAAAAGAGTATACGAGTTTATGGGTGTAACATCAGATAATGAGGCAGTTTGGATTTCAAACGACGAAGTCGCTGAAGATGCAAATTGCAATTGTGGAAATGTTAAAGTTACCGTTATCAGTAACTTAAAACATGATGATAATATAGCTGAAAATAGCGGTGTTAAGCCTGGCAAGTCGGGTGAACTACTTGCAATAGTTTACACAAGCAAGCAATGATACTAATATGGCCGGGGGGTTGTATTATTAAGAAAGGGAGTTTATTGCTCCCTTTTTTATATTTAATTGTTGATAAAACTTATTTCACTCATCTTATTAGAGTTACAAACCCCGAGGCTTTATGTACTCTATTGCTATAATCAGTAAATGAAATTTTCCATACATAAACACCTGCAGGCATCCCATTGCCACTCCAACCTTCGTTATGGTTATTTGTTTCAAATATTTTTGCACCCCATCGTGAGTATATTGAAAGGTTGTATTGCTTTACGAACTCAGCTTTAAAGATGCACCTAAATAGATCATTAAGTCCATCGTTGTCGGGTGTAAATGCATCAGGCACATCAAACGTAATGCTACCATCCTTAGCATAAACGGTGTCTGTGCTTTCACATCCTTCGGCAGTTCTTACTGTAACTGAATAAGGCCCTTCTTCAGCTACAGTGATTGAATGTGTAGTTTCACCATTACTCCACAGATAAGAAGAATAGCCCGGAGTAGCTGTTATTATTGTGTTTGTATAAAAGTATACAGTATCTCCTATGAATTCTAAACCGGTTGAGGGTTGATTGAATATATTTACATCAAACTCAAAAGACCCTATACAATTATTTTGGTCAATTGCTGTAACTGTATATTTGCCTGAATGTGATGGTGTAACATTTGTAATGAACAAGTTTGCACCTGTTTGGCTTAGAGTAGGCGTACTCCAGTTAAATTCATGAGCAGTGCCATTAATGATAACAGTTTTAATGTCTAAATCAGAGCCTGAGCAAATATTGGTTGAGCCTTCGATAGTCAATCCAGGAGGGTTATTTACAATTATTTTGCCTGATTCCAATTCTGCTTGTAGCGCTTCACCGGTTTGTGATTTAAACCATGTGCTACTTTCATCATTCTGCCATTCGATATCTGAATCGCCAAATTGGCTGGTGTTAAACACAAGTTCAATTAAAACAATCGTATCTGAAGTAGCTATTGGGGTTAAACTATTCCATTCCAGAACAATTATAGACTCTAGTGGATATACAGTAGCATTTAGGCCATTAAGTTTATTGTCAAATCCTATGCAGTTTATAATTTCACCATTATATCGCACAGTTGCTTTTAGCTCAGTTAATCCAATTCCATTAGTTAAATATAAAGGTGAGATAGCAACTCTATTGAGGCATTTTGCATCTCCATCAGCATAAGCATTCAGTATGTATCCGTTCACTCCTGGAATATAAATTATAGTGTCGGTTTGACATCCAAAGAGATCAGTTATTAATAAATGATATTGCCCTTGCGTTAGACCTGTAAAATGAGGTCCCAACTGGTTAATTGTAAGTAGCATGAAAATGAGCTCATTCCCTTGAGCAAATACTATTATTTCACCATCAGCCCCTGCTTCAGACTCAGGCTTAATTATGATATCAGTAATTAATGGAGGCTGAGTATCAGTTATAGTTATGCTTTCAGGCCAGGTATTTATACAATTCGCTTGATCTTTAAGCATTGGGTAATAAGTATCAGGACTCAGTTGATTAAAATGACCTCCATTGTCATAAAAATCAACTCCATCTAAACTGTATAAGTATCCAGGTTGGTGACCTCCTAAAGGTACAATTATAATTTGCCCCTGATTATTTCCGCATTTGGCATCTATTGGATGAACATCTTCAATTTCAGCACCAGAGTTATTTAGTATCTGATAGTGATTAATTATTGTAGAGCATCCTATGCGGTCAACTACACTCAGTGTGTAAATACCAGCACTAATTCCTATAAGATTTAAGTCGTGGCTTATTGTGTCGCCTTGTATATTAGTCCAATAGTAATCAAAAGGTTCTTCACCTGCCAGAACAATTCCGGTTATATATCCATCAGAATTATCGCAGGCTGTATGATTTATTTCTGGCTCAACAATTATGGTTGGCTCAGTTGAAAAGGCGACATTAATTGTATCGGTACCAAAGCAATTATACTCATTTTTTACTTTCACATAATATTCTCCTGGTTGCTCGACCTCGTACGTTTGTCCGGTAGGAAGACTACCATTCCACGAGTATAGAACATAACCTTCTCCGGCATCAAGCAAAAGGGTAGAACCTGCACACATCAGAGTATCAGGACCTCCAAGATCTGGTTTAGGAATTGGTTTAATTTCAACTTTCTTTTTTACAGTACGTTGTAAATTGCCAAAATAGATTGTAGCAGTCACATTATAATCACCAGGTTTACTAAATGTATATTGTGGCGAAAGCAAAGTTGAAGTGTCGTTTGGTATATTAAAGAAGTCATTAAACTTCCAATAAACAGAGTCAATAGGTTCAAGAAGTTCCAATGAAAAACTTACAGGTTGTTCTGCACAATGTTTCTCAGTTTTAATGACAGGATCTTTAAAATAATCGGCAAGAAATGAAGGTAGGGCATATATTGCACCACTGCGAATCCCATTCATATAAAAGCTATTCTGGATAAAATTACTTGCAGCACCCGATTCATTTGGATTATGTATAACCGAAAGATGCATCTCGCCGGAGGGATGAGCTCCACCAGTACCTGCATTAATATATACTTTTCCATCGGGACCCAACTGCATACTGCCCATGTGGTATTGTCCAGGCATTGTATCAAGATCATAGCGGTATCTAGAATTAATTATTGCAGCTGAGTCACCTGCTGCAAGATCATATTGATATAATCTATGGTATGTTGTAACATATAGTTTTGAACCATCGGGTGAGAATTCAAAGCCTACTTTGCTATCATTATTGTACAGAGATTCTATTTTGATAACTAATTTCTCTGAGTCAGATATTGTACCGTACGTATTATCGAACTTAAGCACCTCTATTCGGTCTTGAAATGAACCAACATACCATGGTGGAGGAACTGGTTCACTTACTGTGTGTACTATGTGTTTACCATCAGGTGATATCTTAATATAGGTGTCAGACGATCGTTCGGGATCTCCCGCTTCACTAATTATTGGAGGTTGAACACCATCAGGAGTTACCCGGTATGAATACCATTTATTACTATTTAGACCATGATTTACAACCCAAACATCAAGACCATTTGAATGATGAATGCCATGGACATTGCGAACAATTCCACTTCTTAAAGGTACTTTTTTATAATTTTCCATTACGGTGCCAAACCCTCCGTTAGCTTCCAAATCAATCATGGAATAGACAAATTCATCAGTGTAAAAATTCAGAATGCCAAAATTGAAAATATAATAAAAGCGTTCACTACCAGGCTTGTTAAAAACTAATGGTCCTTGATAAAGGACATGGTTACCAATGTTGTCGCCATTACCCATTAACCAAAACGCTTTATTAAAAACCTGACTACATGATGCTGAGAATTGTAATTCACCAGTTAAATTTGATGCACCACATAAACTTACTGTGTAACTAGTAACATGTTGAATACGTGGCTTGGCAGTAGGTGGGCTGCCACTATTAAAATCCAGCCAGCAATCAACAGAAAAGAACCAGTGATGAGCGCGTTTTGTCTGAGAGAATGCTGTTGTACTCAAAAAGATTATGAGGATAATCAAAAGGGTAATGATTTTGTTATAGGCTTTCATGGTGTGTGGTCATGATAGTGATAACCACAAATATATTGGATATTTGTTGCAAAACCTAATAGCTTATATGTAAACGTACATTTATTACCTGAATTGTGATGGGTTGCGATATACAAGCTGCAGTTAATATACATGATTATATAAACCTGCTGTTACTTATAACGTAGGGATTATAATTCCAATTCATGTGATATGCAATGTTTTAATGGTACTTATTTCATTATGATTAACGACATTAGCCAAGAAAATTGTCGATTAATAGCACCATCATTACCAAAAAGTAATATATGTTTATTGCAATAAATGCATAATAGGAGCGGCCTGTATTCCTCTGAATAAACCATACAATAATTGTAATCATAAGCATTAAAGAGAAGGCCTGAAGAACAAAGAAGGAAAAATTATTATTTATTATAATGGCATTAAAAAGTAAGCTCCCACATGCAGCGGTAGCTAATACCCAAATTACAATAAGTCGGTGGAGCTGAAGGGTATTTAGTTTATCGGTTACTGATTTGATTCCTGATGCCTTATATTGCTTTGAATAATGTAGGATTAATAGCCAGAAATGTGGAATTTGTCCAATGAAAAAGAATGTAGCTAATGCTACTGAAACCGGATGTAACATGCTCTGACCACCAGCAACCCAACCGATAACAGGGGGTATTGCACCTACAACTCCTCCTGGAAATGCTGCAAAAGCTGTTTTATATTTTAGCGGAGTGTAAATTGCATTATACCAAACCATATTTAATACTCCCAATAAAGCAGGTAGGCCCCCACAGTAATACCAAAGGATGAAAGTTCCGAGAAGAGAGCTTATGATTGTAAAGAGAACCGCCGTTTGCAAGCTAAGTTGTTTGTTCACAAGCGGTCTATTGGCAGTACGTTGCATTAGGCTGTCGGTTTTCACTTCCTGAATCTGGTTTAATGCTGAAGCAGCCATTGCAAGAAATAATACGCCTGAATAAGGAAAAAGTACCGAAAAGTCGATCTTTCCGGTACTTAATAAATATCCTGTAGCAGTAGTAAGAGCAACACTAAATGAGATGCCTGCTTTACCCAGATTCAAAAAGGATCTCATTAAAAGGTAACTTTCATTAATTTACTGTAGCGTTTTAAGGTATTCTATTATCTGTTCAACTTGCTGATCATTAAGTTGATCTTTGTAGGATATCATCTGCCCTTTTCTGTAGCCTTCTACTATATCAGCATCGGGTTCGTAAATTGACTTTTTGATATACTCATCATCAGCTGTAATTTCTCTTGTTTGGCCATTTGTAACTACCTTTACAATATGCCCGTAAACCCCTTTAAAAGATGGTCCAACTAACTTAGTGCCATCAATTGAGTGACATGCAATACAGCCATTAACTTCAACAAGTCGTCGACCTGCAATTCCTGGTTTTGCATCTGCGATGGTTAAAGCGGTAGTGTCAGCTTGTTGTGCCAGCCAGTTATTGAAAGCATCAGCCTCAAGCACTTTAACATCTGTAAACATATATGAATGAGACAGACCACAATACTCTGCACAGAAAAGCTCATAACTGCCCAGTTTTTGTGCAATGAACCACATCTTATTGATTCGGCCTGGAACCATATCTTCTTTAACCCTAAATGCCGGAATATATAAACTGTGTACAACATCAACAGCAATAAGATCAAGAACAACAGCTTTATTAATAGGTACATAAAGTGTATCGGTTTTTACACCGTTTTCATATTCAAAAGTCCATGACCACATTCTGGCTGTAGCTTTTATTTTCATTGCATCGCTAGGAGCTTTATGTGCCGGAGAGTATCCTGCCCATCCGTAGAAGAACATGATCAGAACGAGGATTAAAGGAATAACAGTCCAAACGATTTCCAGTGTTACACTTCCTTCAATATGTTCAGCTACAGGATGTTTTTTATTGTGATATTTATAAATAAAATAAATTATTGTGGCAGAAATCCCTACCAGAAAGACCAACGATATGCCAATGATCAAAGCAAAGGCATTATCGGTTGTTGTTACTAAATTTGAAGCATCTGAGTACATAATGTCGTATTATCTGTCAATATAATCAAAAACTGTTATTACTACTATTGCAGCTACTAAGGCAATAACGAGCAGTGTCATAACCAGAAATATTTTCTGATCAAAACGAAGATGCATAAAGTATAATAGAACAATACCCGCTTTACATGAAGCTATTAACAATGCTGCTGCAGTATTAAAAGCATTTAGTTCAACACTTGTAATTGCTACCGTTATAATAGTTAGTGCAATAAGACCCATCAGCACCAGAATGTGGTCTTTATATGAAGATATATGTGTGTTTCCTTCGCTCATATCATCTGATGTTTAGTGGATTAAATAAAATAACGGGAATAGGAATATCCAAATTAAGTCAACTAAGTGCCAATATAATCCGCTGTTTTCGAGCAGAGCATATTGATCACTTCTTACCTGATCTTTTTTTATACGATAAAGTGTAACGCCAAGTAAGATCATTCCAACTAGAATATGTACACCATGTAAACCTGTCATGAAAAAGTAAAGGCTGAAAAATAGCATGTCGCCATTACTAAGCATTTTCATTAAATCAGATCCCGGATACATGCCATGCTCAAATTTACTACCCCATTCAAAATACTTGTTTACGAGAAAAACAAGAGCCAGGAGTATAGTGATAGAAAGCATTATCATTGACATCTTTTTATCACTTTTCTGGATGGCTGTTATTGACATTGCCACAGTAGCACTACTAATAAGAAGAATAATTGTATTTACAAGACCCATTGTAACACTCAATTCTTCATGTGCAAGGCTGAAGGCAACCGGGTTCATATACCTATAAACGGTGTAAACCACGAACAAGCCTCCAAACAACAGGATTTCGGTGAAGATGAAGAGCCACATGCCTAGTTTTGAGGCAGTGTCATCTCTATGTATATCTGTGTGCGCTTTTAATGTAGTTTCCATATCATTATTTCTTAAATTCATAAGGGCCAGTAGTCACTACCGGTATTTCCTCAAAGTTCTCAACAATAGGAGGTGATTGAATTGACCACTCTAAGGTAGGACCGTCCCATGGATCATCAACAGCTTTTCCTGTAGCCTTGCGTGAGCGTAAAAGATTTGCCAGTATTATAACTAATCCGGTAACCATTATCCAGGAACCAACTGTTGAAACAAGGTTAGAGACTTCAAACTGGGGTAGATAGTCGTAATACCTGCGAGGCATTCCATTCAGTCCTAGTATGAACATCGGGAAATAGAGGATATTGAAACCTACGAAAAATATTCCTAAAGCTATATTTGCCACCTTTGTATTGTATACACGTCCATAGATTTTAGGCCACCAATAATGAAGAGCTGCAAAGAATGCAAAACCGGTACCACCAAATACTATATAATGGAAATGTGCCACAACAAAGTAAGTGTCATGAACATGTATGTCTGTTGCCAATGATCCTACTACTAATCCTGAAAAACCTCCTATCATAAATACAAATATAAAGGCCATTGCCCACCAGAACGGTGTTTGCAATCTTATTGATCCTTTATATAGGGTGGCTGTCCAGTTAAAGACTTTAACTGCAGAAGGAAGTGCAACTATAAACGAAAGGAATGAAAAAATCCATCTTGATCCTGTGCTCATACCTGAGGTAAACATATGGTGTCCCCAAACAAAGTAACCAACAAAAGCAATTGCCATTGATGAAATAATGAGGGCAGTATATCCGAAGATAGGTTTACGAGAAAAGGTTGGTATGATTTCAGAAATAACACCCATAGCCGGTAAGATCATTATATAAACAGCAGGATGTGAGTAAGTCCAGAATAAATGTTGATATAGAATTGGATCACCACCTATTGCAGGATCAAAAAATCCTATTCCAAGTAACCTTTCAGCAGCAACCATCAGCAAGGTAATACCTACAATTGGAGTTGCTAACAATTGTATCCATCCGGTTGCATATAAAGTCCAAGCAAATATTGGCATACGTTTCCATCCCATTCCAGGAGCTCTCAATCTGTGCATAGTTGTGATGAAGTTCATCCCTGTAAGAATTGATGAGAATCCAAGCACAAACGCTCCTATAACAGCCGCAACAACATTTGTTTGAGTTTTTAAACTATAAGGAGCATAGAAAGTCCATCCGGTATCAGGTGGACCATCACCCATGAATTGGGAACTTAATACTATAATGGCACCAATTATGTATAAATACCAGCTTAACAGATTGATTTTCGGGAAAGATACATCTTTTGCTCCAAGCATTATTGGCAGGAAGAAGTTACCGAATACAGCAGCAACACCTGGAATAACGAAAAGGAAGATCATTGAAAGTCCGTGGAGTGTAAAAAGGGCGTTATATGTTTGCGCTTCCATTAATTGTTTACCAGGGGCAATTAATTCTAATCGCATAAGTATACCCAAAACAGCTCCTGTTAAGAAGAAAGCCATCATGGAATAAAGATATAACAGACCTATTCGCTTGTGGTCGGTGGTTGTTAGCCAACCCAGGATGCCTGTGTATTTCCCTTTGTACTCTAAGTAGTTAGGTAAGTGATTGTTTTCCATCTTATTTAAAAAACTTATTGTTGCTGTTTAATTTCTTTTCTTGGTTTTAATGCCAGAAATAGGAATAATAGTACTGCTAATATGAGAATAATGGTTCCTGCCATCTTGGTAATGTTTAGAACATATTGCTGACCTGCAGGATCAAAAGAGTAGCAGAATTGTAATACTTTATATATAGTTGGTCCGCTAATACCTTTAGAGGCTTCTATAAGAGCCATCTTGAACTCGAAAGGTAAAAAGTAAGTACCTTGTAAATACCTGGTAATCTTGGCTTCTGGACTAATCATTGTAAGCACGCCCGGATGCATAAAGTCATTACCGGCCTTCTTGTATCTGAATCCTACTGCCTGAGTGATCTGAGCTATATTGCTACTATCGGCAGTAAAGAATTTCCATCCTTCAGCATCAACTTCTTTCTTTATTAGGTTAAGATAGTTTTCGCGTTTCTTTACAGCCAAGTCTGTACCTTCGCGAGGATCAAAACTTATTGTTAATATCTGATAGTCAGTATTCAGTACAAGGTCTGTTTTTTCAACAACATCGGCAACACTTGTCATAAGCGGGCTACATATGCCTGGACACCTGTAATACACAAGAATAAGTACCGTAGGCTTAGTAATTAGCTCTTTAAGGTTTTGTTGTACACCTTCAGTATTGATTACCTGAATATTATCAGGTATGTATTCATTTAAATGCTCCACAACTCCTATTTCAAGTTCCGGAGACACTATATCCTTAACAGCAGGAACTTGTGCACCTGCAATAATTATAAGGAGTGAAAATGTTAAAAACAAGCCTAATTTCTTCATGATTTTTCTCCTGTTTTAATGAACATGATGATGCAAACTTTCTTCAAGATATGGATGGTTCTCAGGTATCAGCGGAGCAGCTGCTAGAGCACGTGTAAATATAAATAAAAATAGTCCGGTAAAACCGATGAAAAATCCTATTTCTATTATACCAAATGTAGCATGGTGCAATACACCAGGGAATATCTGTTCATAGAGATCTATATACTGTCCCGCTATCAAAAGAACACATAGTGCCTGAAGTATTTTAATATTCTTATTTACTACTTGTGAAAGCATTAAAACAAACGGTATAAACCAGTTAATTATAAAGTTAGCATAGAATATGGCTTCAAATCCACTATGCCACCTATGATAATAGTACTCGGTTTCTTCAGGTATATTGCCATACCATATTAACATAAATTGGGCAAATGCAAAATATCCCCAAATAATTGATAGTATGAATATATATCTCGAAAAGTCGAGCAGGTGGCTTTTATTCATGCTAGGGAAGTACCCTCTTTTATGTAGTATTAATGCTGCAAGCACTATAATTACTGAACCATGATAGAACGCTGCAACAAAGTTCTTGAGGGCGAAAATAGTGCTGAACCAATGAACATCAATTGACATTATCCAGTCGTACGTTACAAAAGTAAAAGTCAAAGCCAGCAGGAATATATGTACCTTTGAAAGATGTTCACTTTTTTCAAAATAGTGAATACCGCCAATTTTATCTTCATTCAATGATGCTCTTCTTATTAGTTGAGCCATTACTGTCCATATAATGAATGCTATTATTAATCTGATAAAAAAGAAAGGTATGTTCAGATATGGCAATTTGTGCTGTATAACTTTATCAGTTTCAATCGCCTCAGGGTGTGTCCAATGGTATAGGTCATGCATTCCGAAAAAAAGAAGAAGCATAATAACTCCTGCATAAGGTATATATGCCATTAAAGCTTCAGGAATTCGTTTAAACATTGCCGACCAACCTGATTGTGTAATATATTGAATAGCAAGGAAAAAGCTTGCTCCGATAGCAATTGAAAGGAACAAATAGTTGTTTAGCAATAAATTTGCCCAAGCCCTTTCGGGACTTGCAATAAACGCATAAGCAATTACTATGGCACCTACAATAATAAGAGCAATTGATGCAATTCTCAGGTTTTTCGATATAGTAAATTGGTTTTCCATCTTAGCCTTTTTTATTGTTTTTGTAACTCGTTCTTTACATAAAGAGCAATCATCCATCTATCTGCTGGTCTTATCATGTGTCCGTGCGGACCCATTAGCTGGTAGCCTACAGTTATAACATGAAAAATATCTGCATCATTTAATGAAATCATCCTTTCAGATATCAGCGATGCAGGCTTTATTGGATATTTGCCACTTGTGTATTTGAATCCCATTCCATCGCCTTTATCACCATGACAATGAGCACAGAAAATCTTGTATTGCTCTTTACCTCTGATTAATCCCTCTTCGGTTAATGTGTATGGGTTAATAAGCTCTTTTGCTGCAAGTTCTCTGCTCTCTGGAGATGAATCATACATATATGGTTCCATCTCAAGTGGAACAGTATGTGCTGGAGGCAGTAACATCGATTTATTAATATCAGTTACAGGTTGAGCATCATAGGTCTCGTAAGCAAGTGAATGCGCCATGTCGGGAAAATACTCATACCCTTTATCAGTGCGTTTTCTGTCGCACGACATTATGATCAGAGAAAAGCAAAATACAATTATTAATGGTTGTAGTTTCTTAGTCATTTGTCTTTAAATTAAGGGTTGAAGATCTTTTTGATATATTTCTGTTGCTCCCTCTTCGCGAAGCATTTTATCTAAATCACTCATTGCAGGTAAGGCTCCTGAGTTACGCAACACAATAATGAACTTATCATCCATTGCCCGAAGATCGGGCAATACAAAAGATTTGCCCGGATATATTCTGGCTCTTGCCGAAAAGGTAAATAAGCTTGCCAGAGTTGTTATTAAGATTGTAAGTACAATGGTCACTATTATAAATGATGGAAATGCATTAGTAGGTTTACCTCCATAATTTATTGGCCAGTCGTAAACTGCAGTATATTGAAGGAAAGCAAGAACTGACAAAGCACCTGCAAATCCAAAAAGGAAAGCTGCAATAGTGAAATTAGATTTTCGACCAATTGCATCGAAGGCTTCATGAATAGGGAAGGGTGTAAATATCTCCTCAATGGTTATTTTCTCTTTCTTAAGTCGCTTTAAAGCCTTTAAAAGAGCCCCTTCATCATCAAAAACGCTGATTATATACTGACTAGTCATTGTTGTGATTTTTAATTTCTATTGTATCCTCTGATGTTGCTTTAAGCACGCCTTTTACTTCCGAAATAGCTATCATTGGAATATATTTAAAGAATAAGAGAACACCGGCTGCAAACATTCCTAATGTGCCAACATAAAAACCTATTTCTACCCAAGTTGGATGGTAGGTTGTCCAACTGGATGGTAAATAATCATTTGCGAGTGAGGTAACTATAATATTGAATCGCTCGTACCACATTCCAATATTTATAATAATTGAAATAATGAATGCCGCTGTAAGGTTCTTTCTTATTCTTTTGGACCAGAATAACTGCGGTATTATTGCATTGCAAACCACCATAGCCCAGAATTCGAATGCATAATCACCGGCGATTCGATTTTGGAAGAAGGTATAAATCTCATAAGTAGAAGCCGAGTACCACGCAATAAAAACCTCAGTTCCATAAGCTGTACCCATGATCAAAGATATGAACACTAATATTTTGGCAATTGCATTTAGGTGTGAATCAGTTACATAATCCTGAAACTTATAAATTTTTCTTATCAGTATCATCAAGGTCATTACCATTGCAAAACCCGAGAAGATTGCACCAACAACAAAGTAAGGTGGGAATACAGTTGTATGCCACCCGGGTATAACTGATACTGCAAAGTCGGTCGAAACAATTGAGTGGACTGAAACAACTAATACTGCGGCTATACCACCTAATACGTAGCTTAATGCTTCAAAGCGCAACCATTCTTTGGTCGAACCTGTCCAACCCATAGCAAAGAAACCATAAACAGCCTTCTTAACTTTTGATGTTGCCCTATCGCGGATAGTAGCAAAATCAGGCACCATTCCGAAATACCAGAATGAAGCTGAGATTAAAAGATAAGCACTAATAGCTATAAAATCCCAGAACAACGGAGAGTTATAGTTTACCCATAAAGGACCTCTCGTGTTTGGATATGGAAAAATGTAAAACGCCAACCATATTCTTCCCATGTGGATAGCAGGAAAAAGTGCAGCACATCCAACAGCAACAACTGTCATAGCCTCGGCAGCACGATTAATTGATGTCCTCCACTTTTGTCTTAATATCAGGAGGAATATAGAAAAAGCTGTACCGGCATGTCCTATACCAATCCACCAGACAAAGTTTATGATCTCCCATCCCCAGGCTACAGAATTATTTACTCCCCATGTGCCTATACCTTGAGATATAGTAACATAAATTGCAACTACTCCAAATAGTGTGGCTAGTAAACTAATTCCAAAAGCAGCTTTCCACCATGTTGGAATAGGTTGATCTATAGGGGCAATAATATCTGTACTTATTTGTCGATAATTCTTATTACCGTGTATTAATGTCCCCCTGACTGCAGTTTTATACATAAAGTTTAGCTTTTATGATTTGCTTCTTATGATATATTCTCTTCTTTATTTCTCACTATAGTTAAGTACCCTACCGAAGGAAGAGTATGGAGTTCCTCAAGTAGATGATAGTTCCTTGGATCTTTGTATAGCTTTGATATTCTGCTTTCCGGATCATTAAGATCGCCAAATACCAATGCATCAGCTGGACATGATTGAACGCATGCAGGAAGTACTTCACCATCAACTAGTGTTCTGTTTTCAAGCTTAGCCTGTAATTTCTTTTCCTGGATGCGCTGTACACAGAATGTGCATTTTTCAACAACTCCTCTTTCACGTACTGTTACATCAGGATTGAGTACCATTCTGCCTAAATCTGAATTCATGTGGAAATCAAACTTATCGTTTGTTGCGTATCTGAACCAGTTAAACCTACGTACCTTGTAAGGACAGTTATTGATGCAATACTTAGTACCAATACATCTGTTGTATGCCATTTGGTTGAGTCCCTCATTGCTATGATTAGTAGCAGAAACCGGACAAACATTTTCACATGGAGCATTATCACAATGCTGGCATGGAAGTGGTTGAAACGAAACTTCAGGGTTTGCTACATTACCAGAATAGTACCGGTCAATTCTCATCCAGTGCATTATCCTTGTACGTCTCACTTCGTCTTTACCAACTACCGCAATGTTATTTTCAGCCTGACATGAGATAACACATGTATTACAACCAACACATTTATTCATGTCGACTCCCATTGCCCAATGATGAGCAGGGAACACATTTTCTTTGTATAGTGTTACTAACCTTTCTTGATTCTGCTTATGAAGTTCATTTCCTGAAGCAGGATCATTCTTATATTTTGATAGGACTGTTTCCCTAACAATAGGCCTGCCTTCAAGACTTCCGTGCCTTTGAGAAATAGCAAGAGGATATAACCCTTTATCTACTTTGATATCAGCATTAGTCACAAAATATTGCTTGTTATCATTGCTTACAGTAACAAGCTTGAAAGCATTTTGACCAATTCCTGTTCCTGCTTTTCCTATTTTTGTATGACCATAACCCAGAGCTATAGATACAGTGTTCTCAGCCTGGCCGGGTTGTATATTAACAGGATAAGGAATGTTGTTAATCCTGATTATGCTTTCGGTATTTACTTTAAGTTTTTTAGCTGTTTCAGGAGAAACTGAGACAAAATTATCCCACGAAATTTTTGCTATTGGATCAGGAAGTTCCAATAGCCAGGGGTTGTTCGCATGATTGCCTTTACCTAACTGTATTGAAGTGTAAAGACTTATTTCAATCTTATCGTTCTTAGTATTATTCGAGCTAATAGCAGTGTAGGCATCATTAATTAAAGTGCTATTGAATGATACGTTTTGTGCAGTTAACTCTCTTTCAAAGACACCTTTCTGTAAAATCTTACTCCAGTCTTTTTCATTTCCTCTTATAATTCTGGTTACCCAGAAGTTTTTCAGATATTCATAGAAGCTTACTTCAATTCCCATCCATTTCAATAAACTATCTTGCGCTTGCCGTGTGTCAAATATATTTCTAATTACAGGTTGAGCAAGACTATAAATTCCGGTCTTTGGTTCTGCATCATTCCATGATTCAAGATAGTGGCTTGAAGGTGCTATATATCTAAAATATTCATTTGATTCATTATCAAAGCCATTTAGCGACACACTAACTTTCAGGTTTTTTAAACTATCTATAAACGCTTGAGGATTATAATAGTCATACACCGGATTGCAATCCCACATAATTAATCCACCAACCGAACTATTCAACATCTCCTCAACGAGCATTTCGAAATCGCTATCAATTGCTTTTTGTGTAAGGATTATTCTGTTCAAATCTATTGTATTGCCGTAACTTTCAAGCAGATTATTAATGGCATTTACAATCATCTGTACATTAGGATCATTGCTTCCGGCTACAACAATAGAACGACCTTTGGCTTCCCATAAATGGTTAGCAATCTTCTTTATATCAACATTTACGTTGTTTTGAGAAGAAGATTGTCTCCCTGAAAGATGTGTTATCTCATTGTAAAGAGCCAGAATCATTGCAGCCTCTTCTGAAGGTTTTATTGCAAAACGCTCATCTGCTTTGCTGCCAGTTATTGTAAGTCCTGTTTCAAACTGATAGTGTTTAACGATATTGCCACGGTTACTTACGTCTTTTGCCAATCCATATCGATAAGCAAATTCGCAAGGTGATAACCACGTACCAAGAAAATCGGCAGAAAATGAAACTATTACATCAGCTTTATCAAAATGATAGTCAGGAATTCCATTTATACCGAAGTTTATCTTATTTGCTATCACTAAGCCTGAAAATGAAATCGGCTCGTACATAACATGTCTTCCAGGGTAAACCTTAAGAAAATCGTTTATTAGATTTAAGGTAGCCGGGCTGATAATATTTGATGTCAAAACAACTGTTTGCTGGCCTGACTGAGCCAGAGCTTTTAATCTGCTGACTATATCACTATCAAGGTCAGCCCAAGAGGTTCTTTCATTATCCTTTACCGGGAACTTAATACGTCCACTCTCATCATAAAGTGAAAGCACTGATGCCTGTACTCTGGCGGTTGTTCTGCCTCTGCTAATTGATGAGAAGGGGTTTCCTTCTATTTTTATTGGTCGGCCATCGCGTACCTTAACTATGATGCTGTTATATTCAAAGCCATCATAATATGTTGAAGCATAATGATTAGCAAGTCCTGGAGTTACCTCTTCAGGCTTAATAAGATATGGAATAGCTTTTTTAACCGGGTTCTCACAGCTTGATGCAATAGCTGCTCCTGCGAAGCTGAAACCAAATAATTTCAGGAAGTTTCTTCTTGAAGAGGGTTTTGATGTAATTTCCTCATCTATAATATCAAGCAATGACTTACCATCAGGAATTTCGGAACTATTATGTTCTTCTTCTCTTATCCCGTTTAATACTTCAAGATTGCTCCAGTATTTTTTTTCCATTTATAACAGATGTTAATTTTGTTATTTCAAGTATTAATAATGGCATTTCATACAATCAATTCCACCCATGTTGTCGACAGTAGCTCTATTATCACCTCCTATTTTATTCTCTTTTTTGAAGGTAGAATAGTATTTGTTACCCATATCAACTTCTGTTTCACGGTGACAATTAACACAAAAGCCCATCGACAAATTACTTTCCTGCCTTAGTATATGCATTTCTTCAACTTTCCCATGGCATTTTTCACACGCTACTTTACCTGCTTTTACATGCTGAGCATGATTAAAATAAGCATGATCTGGAAGGTAATGCACCTTTATCCACTCAACAGGAGTGCCGGTTAAAATGGCACGTTCTATCTTCTTTATCTCAAAATTACCTGAATTGGTACCTGTCTTGACTACATTATGACAGTTCATACAGACATTAACTGATGGAATGGTTGCTGCCTTGCTGTATTCAACTGAGAAATGACAATAACGACAATCGGTTTTATTCTGCCCGGCATGAATCAGATGTGAAAACTTTATCGGCTGATTAGGTGCATAACCTTCAGTTCGACCCAATTGAGTAGCTTCATAATATGCAATCCAACCATGAACAGACAATCCAATTATGAGTATGCCAACATGAATTGCACGATATTTAATTTTTCTTGTGAATATCAAATCAATTAGCGCCAAAGTCATTAAGAATCCAAATAAGAGGAAAAGCATAAGTCGGGTAGGAAATATCTTATGCTCAGCAAGAGTTTTATCGCTCATGTGCGACAAATAAGCACTAATGTAATAAATCTCTTGTTCATTCATTTTTATACCCTTGTGAGCTTGTTCCATCCGCTCAGAAACAGGCTGATTCATAGACTGGTAGATGTTCATAGCTGTGCTATCCATAAAAGCTAATGCCAGATCTATGACCGAAGGACTCCAGTTAAGTGTATCGCTGGTAATGGTGTTGTGACAATTTGAGCAATTTATTTGGTCACCTTGTTCTAGTGGTATTAAACCATGGAATAGGCGTTCACCTCTCAAATACTCATCATGGCTGAAGCCTGTTCTTTTTGATGGATCTACTGTAAGCACAGCCACTTCGGCAGGTTTCCATTCGTGTATATAGTCAATAATACTTGTTATCTGAGCGTCTGAAAATTGAGTAAATGCCGGCATTAAAGCCTTATTGTACTCCTCATATACTTGAACAGCAATTGGATCGCCCGATTTAATAAATTCCTGAGAGTTATGTATGAATTTCTTTAGCCACTCGATATCTCTTCTTTGAGTAATACCTTCAAGATCGGGACCTACTAATTTACCTTGTCCAATATGATGACACACCGCACAGTTCTTTTCAAACAGTTGTTTGCCATCTTGTGAATATGAATTAACCGGACTTACTAGTAAAAATCCAACCATGAATATAGCCGGAATAAAATAGTTAATTCTATCCATGTAATATTTTGCTCTTTGCATCATATTAAAGCTGTTTATAAAAAGTTTTAATAACAGGAGTTTTTGAAGTATCAGATTATCAGCATATTGTTAAATATGCGATCAATTCTAACCCCAAAATAAATATATACCCCCATGTTTTATGTTGCGAATATAACTACTATTATCGCCGATACCAAACAATAACACATAAAATAGAGGATTTGCGCTTATTTTATAATCGGTCTAAAGAAACAGTTATTACAAATTGATTTATACCGGTGTTCTCTCAATAAATATGTCACGTGGCAGGAGTTCTATTGTTACAGGCAGAGTATAGGTTTGTTAGAGCACAGTTAAGGCGAAGTGATGAAATATCAATCAAAACTTTTATACCTTGTTATTGTGGTTGCTTTCTAAAACTTAATAATTTTACTTAAAAGGAATACTAATTGATATACAAGTAAAGTTATTGAGCTTGTGCAGTAATTTGCCCTTAAAATAAGACCAGACAATGATTGATCTTCAAAAACTAGAAAAGTGTGATTTCGAAATCTTTAAGTCGTGGATTACATCTGAGGATGAATTATTTCAATTTGCAGGGCCAATTTTTAGTTATCCTCTTACTGATGATCAGTTGTTGAGGTATATTTCAGATGAGAGAAGAATTGCTTATAAAGTGATACTGATTGAAACTAAAACAGTTATTGGTAACGCTGAACTTAATTTTGAAAAGCCATTACCTCGTCTTTCAAGAATCTTAATTGGTAATAAGCACTATAGAAACATTGGCTTGGGAGAAAAAGTAATTAGGAAATTGCTTGCGAAATTATTCCTGGAGTTAAATTATACCAAAGCTGACTTAAATGTTTTTGATTGGAATAAGGCGGCAATAAGATTCTATGAAAAAGTAGGCTTCAAAATTAATCCTGATGTAGTTGTGCAGAGGAATTTTAATGGAAAAGTTTGGACTACGTTAAATATGATAATTAACAATGATGCCTGGCAGTGAAAATTAGGCCATTAAATGAATGAAATAAACTTTGTAACTGACTAACCGAGTGTGTGAGGGTATGAAGGAATATTTTTACTTGCAATATTTAATGATAAACCGAATGCTTAGGGCTTCAGGGATTAATCCGGTTCTAGGTTTCTTGTTGCTCTTAATAGTTTTCTTGCTTGTCACTGAATTCATGTTTCAGAAGAGTGAATTTGCAAAGTACTTGGTTGTTATAGCATCTATTAGTTTGCAATTAAGATTGTCGGAGAAAAACAGATCCGACTTCTTGCTGATTTCATTCGGTAATTACAACAAAACCAGAATACGGATTCTCGAGAACCTTATTATAAGCATACCGTTCATTACAGTGCTAATCATTAAGGATGCTTTACCGGAGGGTTTGCTATTAATCGCTATATCTGTTATCATGGCTGTTTATTCTTATAGACCCGATTTTAATTACACACTAAAAACACCCTTTTCAAGAAGGCCTTTCGAGTTCGCAGTAGGTTTCAGGAATTCGTTTCTCATTTTTCCTTTTACCTACACTTTGACTTTTATCTCAATTTATGTTGATAATCTGAATCTTGGCATATTCACAATGCTGCTTTTATTTTTTACTACATTCAGCTACTATCTGAAACCGGAGCCTGAATATTATGTATGGGTGCACGCCGATACCCCTAGATCATTCCTTATAAAGAAGATTGTTACAGCAATAAAAAATTCATCATTGCTAACATCACCGATAGTAATTAGTCTGCTTATTTTCTATCCGGCCAATTATGAGATTGTTTTACTTCTTTTCCTTGCAGGACAATGTTTTTTATTGACAATTATCCTGGCTAAATATTCAGTTTATCCCGTCGAAATTAATTTGATTACAGGAATACTAATTGCAATGAGCATGTACTTTCCTCCATTACTATTAGCTGTAGTACCATTTTTCTATGTAAGAGCTAGCAATAAACTTAGAAATTTGCTGTATGATAAAAATTAATGATCTAAATAAAAGTTTTGGGAAAAACGAAGTATTAAAAAACATCAATCTGGAATTTCCGGAGAAAGGTGTTTATGGAATTGTTGGTGAAAACGGAGCCGGGAAAACCACCTTGTTTAGATGTATAGCCGGACTTGAAAGCTATGAAGGAGAGATTATTTCGCGATTAACGCCGTTAAAAAATTATTTAGGCCTGCTATTAACAGAGCCTTTCTTCTTTTCAAAGATAACTGGCCGGGAGTATATAAGATTACTTTGTAATGCGCGGGGTAGGAAAGATATTGAAATAGATGGTAAAAATATCTTCGACCTACCCCTGGATCAATATGCCTCAACATATTCAACAGGAATGAAAAAGAAGTTGGCTCTAACTGCAATACTGCTTCAGGAAAACGACTATTTTATATTCGATGAGCCTTTTAATGGAATAGATATACAGAGTAACATAATACTTACGGAGATCATTTTAAAGCTCAAAGAGCTGAACAAGATAGTGTTAATATCATCTCATATATTCTCTACTTTGAGCGATACTTGCGATGAAATACATTTACTTAGAAAAGGAGAACAGATAAAATCGGTAAAAAAGAGTGAATTTAAAAATCTAGAACAGGAGATGAAATTGATTACTATAGGCGATCGTATTGAAAAACTCAAATTGAAATAACATGAGTAAACAGAATATAGAGCGGAGAGAAAGGGATTCGAACCCTTGGTACCCGCGAGGGTACAACGGTTTTCGAGACCGCCCCAATCGACCACTCTGGCATCTCTCCGATAAAAACCTGCCGCAAAAGTAAGAAGATTTTAACCTGCCTTGATTTGTTCAGAGCAAATTTTTCAGTTTTACTAAATCATTGAATTACAAATTTGCTATTGTAACTCTTTCCGTGCATCTTAATATTAAGCAAATAGATGCCAGGTTTGAGACCTTTTAAATCAAATCTCTTTATTCTGTCAATGCACCTTTCATCTCTTTTTACAGCAATACCTTGTGCATTGTAAATTATGGCAGAGTACCGGTAATTGTTAGTGATTGAAGAATTGGTATTATCATTATCGCTTAAATCGTCAATCTCTACAGTTATAAATGAATTTGCCGGATTGGGGTATAGTTTTATCTTTATTGTAGCCGATATTAATAGGTTGTTTGCAGGAGATATTGAATCACAAATTGAATCATACACAAGATTTACATTATACAACGTATCATAAGTAAGGTCTGTATTAAACTTCATGGTGTAAATAGATGACCAATAAGTTGATGGCTGATGAGTGGAAACTACCATTAATTTGCCATTTGATGTTACACACCCTGAACCTGCCCAGTTTAATGAAGTGCCTATAATTTCTTGGTTAAGCACATTACCGGTTGAGTCGATACTAAAAAGAGCTGTTCGCCGGTCGAAATAATCACAAGCATCATAACGTTCTGTTACAATCACAAATAGGTTGTCGTTTACTTTTATCAGATCAATAGGGGTGAAAAACCAGAATTCATCAACCACAACAGGCTTTACCCATTGCATTGTACCGCTTTCTGAAGTCCTGAAAGAACTCAGGAAATAGTGTTTGGTTATGCTATCGTAAACTCCTCCTACAGAAATGTATCCGTTATTACTAACTTCTGCTGATGCCAATATATAGCAAGTAACGTGGTTTATAGTATCATAAATGCACTCCCACTCAATGTCTCCATTACTATCAGTTTTAATCAAAACTGTTCTTTGCTTATAATATGTGGTGTCCCATGAAACCGGGAAATAAGCATAGCTGGGAAAGAGATAGCCACCATCGCTTGTTTGTAAGGTATTGCTAGTTTCATGAATATAATATTTTGAAAGGTCTTTGCTCCACACCACTTCTCCATCAGTATTAAGCTTTGCAAGACCAAAACGACCAATCCAGTTTGTCCAGTAATCATTAAAGTAGTGGGTTGTAACCATATAATTAGAATCGGGAAGCTGAAAAATATCGCTCAGGTAATGAAAAAAATAATCAGGATAGTAGTATTTAACAAATTGTGTGTCGCCACATGCATTTGTCTTTAAAGTGTATGAGCCTCCGTATTGCATTTCATCCCATGATAATCCACTCTGTATAGTACCGCCATCGTTTGTTGTTGTAAAGCCTAATGGGTACCGTCCTTCGGGTCCGGGATGCTTTCTCGACCATAAAGTATCTCCATCAATCGAGATTTTTAATAAGTATGGAGTATAAACATCAGTATGAGAGCCAAGTACGATGAAACCCTTATCATAGGTTTCAAGTATTCGCGATCCCCATTGCTTATCGGGTAATGTATAAACTTTGCTCCATCTGTTTATCGGTGGTGGTACTATTGTATCTGTATCAGGAATAGCGGCAATAATTCTAATCCAATAATCTTCGGTTTCGCCACCACCTGCTCCACATGCATTTGATGATCCTGCTCTTACTCTTAGTTTTCGAGTTCCGATTATATCCGGATTGTTAGGAATAGTAACAATCCCTGAAGCTTGGTAGCCGGATTGAAATATTACTCTTTCACTGAATTCGAAGGTGTGATTATTGTTATAGTCAATAAAAGCAGCAAAATCATAAGTTGGACCTGCAGCTTGCTCATAGTAGTTACTAAAATAGATTGGATACTTTTTGCCGATTTGTAACTCTGTAGTAAAGACTGAATCAGGATATTCAACATAATCGTTTGCACTACGACCTGATGCACAATTTTGTATTGTGTGAAATTTGAAATTCTCTATATCAGTACCAAATGACATTGGTAAAGGTCTGCAATAAGCTGGTAATACAACACTATCAGTTATATGAACAATATAGTCTTCAGCTTCGCCATAAGAGTTGCCCGACCATGCGCATGGATCAAATGGATACCATCTTGTACCATTCATAACTCTTAAGCGATGTATACCAATATACGCATGATTGTTAGGTATTGTCAAAGATGTAGTTAAATTATTATTTCCCCCTTCCTGATGAATTAATAATTCGTTATCTGAAAAGTAGAAGTCGTTGTTAAGGTCAATCCATATCTTATAAAGATTGTTGCTGTATCCCACTGATGAAATATTAACAGGATAAGTTTTCCCGATTGTTAGCCATGTTGTAAACTGCTGTTCCGGATAATACGAGTATACCTGATTAGTTGGGGATCCGTAATTGATTATGTCGCTAATCTGCAAACATCTAATACCGGAGTTAGTTGTTCCGGTTGGAATGCAATATTGAGCAGGAAGGTTGGTTCCAATCAGAAGTATTAGTGACAATAAAAGGTAGGAAAGGTTCTTCATACAATAATTGTTTCAGGATTATTGTATCAAATATATAAAGTATTTACGTTAATCCCATAATGAAATTATCTTGATATTTTTCAATACAAGGGAAGAGCAGTTAAATCAAAAAATAAAAGGCTGTCGCATTGCGGCAGCCTTTTTGAGAAATAACATTGAAATATTAAAGATCACGAAGCATATCACGTATTTCGCTTTTAGTTTTTCCGAGTTTTTGTTGAAGCCGTCCCATCATTTCATCTTCACGGCCTTCTTCGTACATGAGATCATCATCAGTAAGGTCAGCATATTTCTGCTTCAGTTTGCCTTTCAATTCATTCCAATTACCTCTCAGTTCCATATTGTCCATGGCGTTTCCTTTCGATTAAATTTAAGATTTCAAACTAATGCAAAGTTCAACACAACCGACCCTTTTGATGTTATATAGGCCGATTTTAATTTTACATGAATCTTATACCACTTTAGTTTGGTTCAATAGGGAAATAAAGGCTGAAACTTGATCCCCGGCCGGGAATACCTGTTGCTGTAATGTATCCGTTGTGATTTTGTATAATCTTCTTACAGATTGTTAATCCGATGCCTGTTCCTGAATATTCTGATTTACTATGTAGTCTCTGGAAAATTTCAAATATCTTGTTTGAATATTGCTGATCGAAACCAATACCGTTATCTGTTATTGTTATGCAATGAAACCTTTCTATTTTCTTGAAACCTGATCCGGTTACCATTTCACCGGGTACTATCAGTGAATTAATTTTAATAACAGGGGGTACACCAACACGGCTATATTTTAATGCATTATCTATCAAGTTGGTAAATAGTTGAAGCATTTGTGATGGAATAACTTCAATTACAGGCAACTTACTGGAAATAACTTTCGCATTCTTAGTGACTATATCTTCTTTGAGATTATGTTTTGCTTCTTTAACTACCTTGTTGAGGTCATACATAACCTTTATACTCGATGGATTATTTGCCCGTGAGTAATCGAGCAAATCGTTTATGAGTGTTTGCATTCTGTTAGCAGAATGGGTCATCCTATTGAAGTAGTTGAGAGAGTCTGCTGATAAGTTCGCCGCATCTTTGTCGAGTATCATCTTTGATAATACCTGTATTTTTCTAAGTGGCTCTTGCAAGTCATGAGAAGCCATATGATTAAATGAAGCAAGTTCTTCGTTTTGTCTCTCAAGTTGAAGATTCTTTTCTTCAAGCATAATTTCTTTGTCAACAAGAGAGGTAATGTCCTGTGCAATTCCTACTATATAGCCGCTTTTGTTAATCTTCATTCTGTCGGAAGTGCCTTTTATATACCTGATTTGCCCATCATGTCTTACAATCCTGAAAATACTTATGCTTGTTTTATCATTCTGATAGTCTTTCAAGCATGTTTCTATCAAGTTGTGCCGATCGTCAGGATGTACTAATCTAAAGATGTTCTCAAAAGTCAAATCTTCTTTTCGCGAGTATCCGCTTAACTTTTGTAGTGTTTCTGATAAAATAAACTCGTTGTTTTCGAGATTAATATGCCAGTGTCCTAATCCTGCATTTATTTCAGCATTCTGAATCACCTTAAGAGATGTCTTAAGCTCGATATTTGCCAGTCGCAGTTCTTCTTGTCGTTTATTTAATTGCTGAATCTTAAGTACATCTGATGTAACATCCTGCAATGTCCCAACAAGGTAATCATTATTTTTAAACTCAATTATTTTGCTTACTGCCTTTACATGTTTTATCTCGCCTGTGCGTGTAATTATTCTATATTGCCATGTGTCTGAAATCTTGTTTTTCTGAGCATTATGTCGGGCAAGTTCAATTCTAGCTCTATCCTCCGGATGCAGAAAAGTATTATTGAAATAATCGATGTTTGGCTCAAATTCCTGAGGTTCACATCCTAAGAGTCTGTAAAAATTATCAGAATAGAATAATTCGTTCTTGGTGAGATTCCAGTAGAAAGTCCCAATGTCTACATTCATTTCAGCCTGATTAAAGATCTGTTCTCTAATGAGCAAATTATCAAGCAGCGTATCGGTTTTTAAATGAATGCTTTCCATATACTATTAAAACCAAAGCGAAGTAACTATATTGTACTGTGAGTAAAATACTTTTAGAGTTTTATAAGCAAATCTAATGTTCTCCATCCTCAATCCTAAGCATAACTATTGAAACGAAGAATTCAAATTTTAGTTTCTAAAAATAGTTGATTATTTTGAATAAGGTCAAAAAAAAATTACAGTGAAATCTTGTAAAGTATATTAGTTCTTCTGTAAGGGGCTGATTAGCTGCATAGTCTATTTTTGCATAATATATTTTTAACAAAATTATCAACCGAATGAGTGGACGTTCAAGGAGGAACCACCCAAATAGGAAGTGGTGGATTATGGGGTTTATAATAGTGCTTTTAATAACCATACGATTAATTTTGCCTTCAGTGTTACTTAGGTATGCAAATAAGGCACTCGCTGGTCTTGACGGGTATTATGGAGAAATTAAAGATATCGACCTTTCAATTTATAGGGGAGCTTACCAGATTGATGATATATTTATCGATAAAGTGGATTCTGTTACCCATGAGAGGGTTCCTTTCTTTGCGTGTGATAACATAGATTTATCGATTGAGTGGAGTGCATTGTTTAATGGAAGAATTGTTGGACAGCTCGCACTACAATCGCCAATGCTGATTTTTACTAAAGATAAAGCGGAACCTGAAGAGGTGCAAAAGGATACAACTGATTTCCGGCAGGTGCTCGATAAGTTAATGCCTCTTAATGTTAATCGTTTTGATATCAGAAATGGTGAGATCCATTATAAGGATGAAACAACTACCCCAAAAGTTGATGTGAAAATCGACCGGCTTGATGTTGTTGCACAGAATCTCTCAAGTGTGCGAGATACTTCCTTATTACCAGCGTCTATAAGAGCAAGTGCAAATGTTTATGAAGGTGATTTAACTGTTGATATGAAACTAAATCTGTTAGCAGATTATCCAACATTTGATTTAAATGCCGAATTGAAACAAACTAACCTTACGCTTTTTAATGAATTCTTTCAGGCCTATGGTAAAATTGATGTTAACAATGGAACTTTTGGTCTTTTTAGCGAGGTTGCAGCAAAAGATGGAAGCTTTAAAGGTTACGTAAAACCTGTAGTTAATGACATTGACGTTTTAGGTCCTGAGGACAAGGAGGATAATGCACTTCAAAAACTATGGGAGGGTTTAACAGGCACTATTGGTAAAGCTCTTGAGAATCCTAAAAAGGATCAGATTGCTGCAAAAGTTCCTATCGAGGGAAAATTCGATAATACAATCGTCAAAACATGGTATGCAATTGCTACTGTACTGCAAAATGCTTTCATTCAAGCATTATATCCGGCACTTGATTACCAGATAAATATCTCCAGCGTTGAAGCACCTGAGGAGGAAGAAAAGAAAGGATTCCTGGAGCGTATATTCGGTAAAGATGACAAAGAGGATGATGATAAAAAGGAAGATCAAAAGAAAAAATAAAGTCGGTTAACATGATGAATGTTATGTTGTTGTATATATTGATGCAAACATAAATCTTAGTAAGTTATGAAGATGAAATTTAAAGACTTCTGGAGATTACTAAAAACAGCTTTCAAACAATGGAATGCAAAAGATCCCTTTCGGGAGAGTGCCATTATTGCCTATTATGCTATCTTTTCTTTACCTGGCTTATTAGTCGTCATAATTACATTGGCAGGATATTTTTTTGGACAGTCGGAAGTAAGTTCTTATCTGTCACAACAAATATCAAGTGCAATGAGTCAGGATACCGCCCGGCAAATAGAGGTTGTTATTGATAAAGCTTATGATGAAGATCAATCGCTTATGGCAACAATACTGGGTATAGGTACAATATTATTAGGAGCAACAGGTGTCTTCTTTCAATTTCAGAAATCACTTAATCGTATCTGGGGAGTTAAACCAGATGCATCAGGATCTGGAATATGGCAATTACTAAGGGCACGTCTCTTTTCACTTGGATTGATAATAACAATTGCTTTCCTTCTTCTGATTTCACTTGTTATAACTACCGTTTTATCAGCATTTGGCGCCTATATAAGAAGCAATTGGCCCGATTATATCATGTTTCTGTTTCACATTCTTAATTTTATATTCTCTCTAGCCATAATTACAATCCTCTTTGGTTTGATGTATCGGTTTATGCCTGATGCAAAAGTGCGATGGAGAACTGTATGGACAGGTGCTTCTTTAACAGCACTTCTTTTTGTTTTAGGAAAATCGGCACTTGGTATATATTTCGGACAAGCAAATCCTGGCTCAGGTTATGGTGCTGCCGGTTATGTAATATTAATTCTTCTGTGGACTTCATATACCTCAATGATTGTCTTTTTTGGAGCTGAATTTACAAAAGCATATTCCGACTTCAGATATGGTGAAATTGAACCTTCTGATCATGCTGTTAAGGATGAATTGGCCGACTGTGAAGAAGAGATCAAACAAAAAGAACAAGCGGAGGCCGATAGACGTAAGAAAGAAAAGCAGGATAAGAAAAATAAGAAAAAGTAAATCGGCGCCAAATCATCATGCCTGAAGGACCATCAATAGTTCTGCTTAAAGAATCAATGCAGCATTTCACTGGCCAAACTGTCATTACTGTAAGAGGAAATAGCAAAGCAGGCATCGATACACTTCAAAGCAAGGTTCTTATGCGCATCGAGAGCTGGGGCAAACATCTCTTGCTTCAGTTCAATTCTACTCAGCTTCTGCGAATTCATTTCATGCTTTTTGGATCTTACGCTATTAATGAGCGAAAAGATAGAAACGAACGATTGGGCCTTGATTTTAGCAATGGAGAAATTAATTTCTATGCCTGTTCGGTTAAGTTTCTGGAAGGTGAAATTGAAGAACTATATGATTTTACAGCCGATGTTATGGGCGGTAAGTGGAAAATATCAACCACTCTTAAACGCGTAAAGATGTATCCAAATGAACTCATTGCTGATGTATTACTTGATCAGGAAATATTTGCAGGTGTGGGAAATATCATAAAGAATGAGGTACTTTATCGCACTCGCATTCATCCTCAAAGTATTGTAAAAGAGATAAGTGATTTCAAACTCAAAGAGATCATTAAGGATACACGAGTTTACAGTTTTCAATTTCTTGAATGGAAGCGTAATTATGTGCTCAGGAAGAATTGGCAGGTGCATACAAAGCAAACGTGTCCTAAGTGCTTAACACCACTTGAAAAGGTAAAAAAATTAGGTAAAAAACAACGAAGAGCCTTTTTCTGCACTAAATGTCAAAAACTACCTAAGGCCATATAAGCTCCTATTATTTGCAAATTAGCAAATGATTATAAATTCGTTTGCTAATTATTTATGCTTGACGATGAAACATTGGATGGTGAAGGTGAATGTAACCTTGAAAGAATACGGTGTATAAATGCCCTTATCTTATCACTATTTTGAGAAATGATAGCGGCTATAATATATTTGATAATAGAAGTTGATATTTTTGAAGCCTGTTTGGGCTGTTTAGGAGGTGCATTATAGTTAAATTTCATAGCATGCACCCGGCGTCTTTTTGATCTTACTTTTTTAATAGCAATCCCTGAAGCGACACCTACACCGGCAAGAATAAGCACATTACGCAAAGTTGATGATTTGCCGAACTTATTTAAACCTTCCTTAATAAGGTTTTTAGGTTGTAGGCGTTCTTTTACATCGTAGAACTCCTTCTTCAGGCGTTTTAATTCTTCCTGCTGCTTGCTTTCTAATACAAGTATAGCTTCATTTAGCTCTGCATTCGAATCTATTTTAGCCATAGGTGTTCTATTTTAGAAATTTAGAAATAATTGAATTTGTAATAGGTGTTTTAATCAGTTGTTTCTTGAATACAATTATAATAACGATCAAAAGAACATAGAAGCCCGCTAACGTAAAGAATCCGTAATGAACTTTACCTAAAAGATCACCGAGCCAAAAGGCTACAGCAAAGTTTAGGATCATGAGGAAAAAAAATGCAAGAACGGTTAGCAATAATCCTGTTACTATTCCGGAGGCTGCTTTAGAAAGTTTATCAACAGCCTTCAGTTTATAAAGATCTATCGTTGTCTTAACATAATTCTCCAATCGTTCGAGTAAAGCCCCGAAAAACGATGAATTCTCTTCCATGTTCTTTTGAGTTATCTTTGTTGGTTCGACATGAATATTAGCTCCTTGGAGGAGTTTGATTCATAGGTTGTTTTATATCATTCTTCATTTCCTCGGCTTTATTCATGCCTTTATGTGCAAGATTTTCAGCCTCTGATTTTACTGAATCAAATTTATCCATCATGTTTTCAATAAAATCATTAAATTTAGTTTTCAGACCATCAGCATACTCATTGCTTCTTTCCGAAATCTTTCTGCGTGTTTCAGTACCTTTATCCGGGGCCAGAAGTAAACCTATAACAGCTCCGGCTGCAACACCAACCGCAATGCTTAAAATCATTTTTCCTGCGTTCATGGTTTTAACGTTTAAAAAGTTAATTAATTGGTTAATAATCAAAGGGATCTACGTCCCGATATAAGTTGCAAAAGAATTGCAATAACAGCTATCACTAATAAGATATGGATAAGACCTCCTGCGCTATATACAAAGAATCCTAATATCCAACCTATGATTAAGATAACTGCGATTATGTACAAAATGTTTCCCATAGTTCTAAAGTTTTTAAAAAAAATAAAGAGGTGTCCTGTTATTGGAAGGACACCTCTTCAATTTATTAATTGATAGCATCAAACTCATCGTTATTGATGTCAAAAAAACCTCCCTCTGATGAGAAATTATCATCATTCATCGATATATCATTATCCAGTAAGTGATCATATATATCTTCATCAAACGACTGGTAATCATCATCATCATTTGCGGGATCATAGTTCAGTGGACCTTCCATGAGTTCTTTCTCAAGAAGGCTTTTTGCTTGCTCCTCAAATAAAATCATGTTAGAATCCACCACCTGTCCGCCAACACATAGTTGACCTTCAGAATTTACCGAGAAATCTCGGTTTAGGTGCATTTCTTCCATTTTTTTGAATTTGATGTTTTGTTTAATTGTTTAAAATATATTTATTCGTTGGTTTTGGTACGACTGCCACCTTTGTTTCCACCAGATGATCTGCTGTTGTCATCTTTACGTGTGCTGCCACCTTTTTTTTCATTTGCGTTTTTCATTGTTTTCAAGTTTTAGAGTTAAATAAAAAATTAGTGAATTGGGTATTTAAATAAAAGCTCTTAGTCGTCATCACCTTCAATAGCCTCAATGTTAATAGATGATTCGGCTATTTCGGTTAATAATGCATCTGTATCTTTTTCTTCATCAAGTGTCTCTTCCAGAAGGTCATATGCATCCATCTGATCAAGTGTATGAGCAAATGAACTTAGTGTACCGTATGAAGCTATTTCATAATGCTCAATTTTTTGAGCTGAGGCTATTATGGCTGCATCTCTTACCATACCAACTTCAGTTTCTTCAAGAATTTCTTCAGCTTCCTTTATTAAACCTTCCATTGCCTCACATTTTTCAGCCTTAGCAGGAATGCCTACCGCTTCGAAAACTTTTTCAAGGCGTTGTATTTGTCCTTCAGTCTGTTTCATGTGATTCTCAAGTGCCGATATTAACTCCTCTGAAGTTGCATTTTTTACCAGCTTAGGCATTGATTTTAATATTGCTTTTTCTGCCCAATAAATATCTTTTAATTCGGCTTCAAACAATTCCTGAAGTCCTTTTGATGCTCCTGATTTAGCTTTTTTAGGACTCTTGTTGCTTCCTGACTCTTTCATATTGTTTTGGTTTTTTATTTGATTATAATACTCTGTTATCTCTTTTATTTTTGCTTAATTTTTACGATAAATTGCATTCTAATTGCGATTTACAAAGATGTAACATGCTAAGGCTGTATGTGTTACATAATTTCGATATATATTTTCATCATATTGCTTATTAGACTTTTTCTTATCAGCCATTAATTATCTCTCCGCCATTTGGATGTAGTACCTGACCTGATATATAGCTTGAGTCGCGTGATGCCAGGAATAAATAGCTAGGTGCTACTTCAACAGGTTCGCCCGCTCTTTTTACAGGTGCATCACTTCCATGCTTGGCTACTTTCTCAGCATCAAAACTCGATGGTATAAGGGGTGTCCATATAGGTCCCGGTGCAACAGCGTTTACTCTTATCTTGCGGTCAATTAAATTAAGTGCCAAACTTCGGGTAAAAGATACAATAGCTCCTTTTGTTGCTGAGTAATCAATTAAATCCTTACTGCCCCGGTATGCGGTGACCGATGTGCTATTTATTATTGAGCTTCCTTCATTTAAATGTGGCAGGCAAGCTTTTGTTACCCAAAAGTAGGAGTAGAAATTTGTTGCAAAGGTTTTGAGCATATTTTCGGTAGTGATATCCTCTAGATTTTCAGCTTGATAGTGAATAGCTGCATTGTTAACCAGAATGTCTATTTTGCCAAATTCCTCTATCGATCTTTTCACTAATTCTTTGCAAACATCTTCCTGACTTATATCTCCAGGTATTACAGTACATTTACGACCGTATTTCTCAACTTCCTTGCGGGTTTTTTCAGCATCTTCATGTTCATTTAGGTACCCAATTACTATGTCGGCACCTTCTTTGGCAAATAATATTGCTACAGCCCGTCCAATGCCGCTGTCACCACCGGTTATGAGTGCAACTTTGTTGAGTAATTTATCAGATCCTTTCTGATCCGGATAATCATATATTGGTTCAGGTGTCATTTCTGACTCAATGCCTGGTCGGGGTTGTTCCTGTGGTTCTCTGATCTCTTTCTTTTCGCCTTTGTTCATAATATATAGTTATGTTTCAGGAAGTTGCTCCTGATGCAATACATAATTATTATAACAAAATTGAATGGAAATCTCTGTGTAAGAGTATTATATGTTTTTAGCTAAACGTTTCAGAATCTTATTGCAGGTTTGTAGGAAGGTATATTGTGAACTTCGATCCAATATCGGGGGTTGAATCGGCTGTGATGAATCCTGAGTGGTTCTCGATTATTTTCTTGCAAATAGCTAACCCAATTCCACTTCCATTAAACTGAGTCTTATCATGAAGTCTGAAAAGGAGGTTAAATATTTTTTCTGCATATTGCTGATCAAACCCAATTCCATTGTCTTCAACAACTATCTTATGAAAGTACTCACTTGTAAATTCATCATCATAATTTAGATTAGTATTCCTCTCTGTTTCGCATGTAATCTTAATTTCAGGTGGAACACCTTCACGGGAGAACTTTAATGAGTTGCTAATAAGATTTATAAATAATTGTTGTATCTGATATGGTATTGCATTGATAACCGGAAGACTATCGTATGCTATCATGGCATCCTTTTCTTCTATTACTATTATTAACTCTTCAATAGCATTTGCTAATACTTCATTCAAATCGGTCTTCTCAAAGCGCTTATTGCCGGCGTTTGTTCTTGAAAACATGAGCAGATCATTTATTAATGTCTGCATGTGTGAAGCCGAAGCATGTATTCTCTTGAAATATTCATAGCCCGTTTCTGAAAGGTTGTTCTTTTCAACATCAAAAATTCTAGAAATGAACATCTGAATTTTTCTGAGCGGTGCCTGTAAATCATGACTTGCAACATAGTTAAATGAGGCAAGATCAGCATTAAAATGCTCCAGTTTTCTATTTTTAACCTCAAGCATTCTATTACTTGTGGTAAGCTCAGTCACATCCATGTTTATACCAAGGAGATGTTTTTTGCCATCCTCATCACTATATATTTTGCCAACTGATTTTATATACTTAAGTCTGTTATCTTTTGAGTGAATACGGTATGATGTAGTAAATGACTGATGTTCTCTGAATGCTCTTTTAAAATGTTCCAGTACAAATGGACGATCATTCTCATGCACCATCTGGAGGAAGAAGCGCAAATTTAAATCCCTTTCAAAAGGCTTAAGTCCTAACAATCGATAGAAGTTAGCTGAATAAGTGCTTTTATCAATTTGGAAATCATGAAGCCAGTTTCCTAATTCGGCAAGCTCCTCAGCCTGTTCATACGATTGGTTTGTAAGTACCAGCTCGTCATTAACCTTTTTTAGTTTTTTCCTATCGGCATTAACCTTTATCAGCAAACCTCCAAAAACTAAAATACTTATCAGAACTAATATCAAGTAGATAACAAGTGTTGTTATCAACAACTTTACATGTTTTTCTGCAAGATCATGAAGCTTTTCGTTTTGGTACATGATCATATCATCAGCTACCTTATATGATCTGTTCATTAGCTCTGATCCTTGTTCTAAACGCAACCTTAGTGTTGGTGATATGAATGTTACTGCAGATGTATCGCTTGCGGTTATATTCAGCAACTGATAGCGCTCATCAACTATCCTCTCAAGGTTTCTAAGGTTTGTAATTTGAACCTGATCATCAGATAAAAGGTTTTCGAGCTCTGAGAAAGATTTTTCAATCGATTTTCTGGAACTAATGAAAGGAGATAAAAATGCCGAATCTCTTGTAATTATATAACCCCGTTGAGATGTTTCAGCTTGCTGAAGATGAGAGATAAGGGAGCGTAGCTCAATTTCTATATCATTGGCATGCATCAATTTTTGGGATGAATTCAAGCTCGTGTTTATCTGATTGAATGTAATCCCGTAAAGCGAAAGCAAAATAATCAATGAAACTACCCCTACTAATGTAAAGATCAATACCCTTATTTTAGAAAAAGGTAGCTTCATTTCTCGAAAATTAAAAAAACTAATGTCGGTGTTTAAATACTTAGAACAAAATGATCTTTATTTAACCCCGATGTATGATACTGCCAGTTTATTGAAAGAACTTCAGCAATTACTTTTTGAAGAACTTTAAAGTCATTTGGTTTTCTTATGTATATATTGGCTCCTTTAACGAATGTTTCTTCTATATCATTATCTGAAGCTGAAGTTGAATATATAGCAACTGTAAGATCGTTGTATTCTTTATTAGCTCTTATTTCATCAAGACATTCTATACCGCCTTTGCGAGGCATATTAAGATCGAGGAACACAATATGCGGACGAGGATTTTCTGGATTATTGAGATAATCCATTAACTCAACTCCGTCATTAACCATTGTTAGTATTGTTTTAACTTTAACTTTATCAATTGCTTCACTGAAGAAGAAACGATCATCTTCATCATCTTCAGCTAAGACGATATTAAGTGGTTTATTAGCCATAGGTTATTTATTTTATTTCGGATGTTGTTAAGTCGTTGTTATGTCATTTTCCGGTTGCACTTCCAGTTCACCTCTGCGTCTTTTAATTATACGCTGAAAAGCTGATGGAGTAAGACCGGTTGTTTTCTTGAACTGGTATGAAAGATGTGCAACACTACTATAGCTTAGCTTGTAAGATATCTCTGTTAAAGTGAGGTTTCCTTCAATAATAAGCTGTTTAGCACGCTCAATCTTTTGCATTATAATATAATTACCTATTGAAGTATAGGTGTTCTCAGCAAACAGGTTATGTAAGTATCCATAACTCCTGTTCACTCTTTCAGCAATATAAGAAGAAATTTTGGATGTTGGCAAACCTTCTTCTTTGTATATCATCTCCCTAATTACATCCTTTGTCTTCTGGACAAGGGTGCTCTTCATATTGTCAACTATATCAATACCGTACTTGTTTAAAGTAGTTGTTAACTGCTTTAGCTCTTCTTCGTTTAACTCCTTTAAGATTTCAACTTCCCCTAGTCCGCCCAACTCATACTCAAAACCTAACTCAGCAAGCTTTTCTTTAATAATGACAATCACTGCCTGATGTATATCGTACTTTAAATATAGCTTCATAGGTATTATGTTTTAAACTTAAGCAGAAACAACAATTTTTTACGTTTTGTTTTATCTGTTAGTAGTAAGACAAAGATAATGCTTTTTATCTTATGCTGATTATCAATTGATTATAAATAATCTAAAAATAATAATTTTACAACCTCTCAAAAAAATAGCAAACGCAACTATCTTGTAAACACCCAATGGGTATCTTTTGATTGTGTGTCATTGTACGAATAGCCTTCATAATTGAAAAGTTTAAGTTCTTCAACTTCATTAATTTCATTGTCGATGATGTACCTTGTCATCAAACCACGAGCCTTTTTCCCACTCAAAGTTATAAATTTATACTCACCATTCCTAAATTCTTTAAAAAAGGGGGTTATGAGTTTAGCTCCTTTAATTGGAAGGTTTACAGCCTTGGAATATTCAGCCGATGCGAGATTAACTATCACCTTATTGTTTGATTGCTTTAATTCACTAGCCAAATGCTTTGTGATTTTATCTCCCCAAAATTCATAAAGTGTATCTGCATTTTTTGATTTTATAGGAGTCGACATTTCAAGCCTATAAGGCATTATCAGATCTGTTGGTCGTATTATGCCATATAACCCCGATATTATTCGCACGTGTTTAGCAGCAAATTCAATTTTATCGCTAGTTAACTCCCAGGCCTTAAGGCCTTCATACACATCACCGTTATATGCTGAAAATGCAGGTAATGCATTACCCGGGTCATGATCGGCATTCCACTGCCGAAACCTGATATAATTAGTTTCAGCAAGTTTATAGCTGATGCTCATGGCACTCATTAAATCATTCTTACTTAGTTTTTTCAGGCTATTTACAAGAGTTTTAGCCTCTTTCATAAAGATAGGTTGCGTACTTTTCGCAATGTTCGATGGATCTGTAAAGTTAAGTGTCTTCGAAGGTGAAAGCAGAATAATCATCTCAAACTAGCTTTGTTTTGCAATTAAATCATTTTAACCGGTTTTGTTCTTTTAAAAGATCTCTAATCTCCATTAGGAGTTCCTGATCTCTGGTTGGTAAAATCTCTTTAACAACTTCGGCATCCTCTTTCTTTTTAATTGTAGTAAGTGCTTTGATCATAAGGAAAATGGCAGCTGCAATAATTATGAAATCAACTACATTTTGCAAAAACATGCCGTAATTTATTGTCACAGCATCTCTACCTTCTTGTTTTGCGACAAGAATAAATACGTAATCTTTGAAATTTACACCACCAAGTAGAACCCCCAACGGTGGCATAAGTATGTCGTTTACAAACGAGGTTACTATTTTGCCAAAAGCACCGCCAATTATAACAGCTACTGCCAGGTCAATAACATTTCCTCTTACTGCGAAAGCTTTGAACTCTTTTACTATTTTCATAGATTCTGATTTTAAGTTATTACCATTAGAATTCCACTGCTAATCCCATTCCGAATGTTTGCTTGAATTGGGTACGAGGGCCTGTAGTTCCATCTTTTAGTTTTACTGGGATATCTTCATCGTATATTAAAATTGCACCAACGTATGTTGATATGAACTTGTTTACTTTTAGCGATAAATGCGAATCCATATTGATGTCAATTGCTTGCGGATTCTTTAAATAGTTGCTGAATAACTGAACTTTCGATCTGAAAGTGATATTAGTGAAGATTTCTTTCTGAAACATTGCTATAAGTGCAGCACCTACCTCGAGTCGTGATGACTTTCCTTTTACGATTATATTTCCATTTTCATCTATTACACCCGGCTCAACTCCATAAGCCCCCTTAGCTGCAAGACGCTCATCTGCAACAATAGTAACTCTTCCGGTAAGTGGTAAAAAGGAAAGAGAAAAATAGTCCCGTGGCTTGTAGTCGATTCCCACCCCCAACTGAATATAGGCTGGCGAGAGAAAGGTTGATACTATAACCGAGTCGTTTGGGTAGTTAAACCCGTTTGCAAACTGAGTTTTAAAGTTAAAGTTTGTGCTGAAATATAGTTCTTTAGCAAATGAATAACCGTATTTGGTTAAGAAATCAATTTTATCGTCTGTCTTTCTAACATTTTGACCGTTTAGTTGCATTAGCCCATAAGCAAGATCCAGATTTGTATCCCAAATTCTTTTGCCACGTTTGTAATGGGCATAAACACTAACAAGACTGTTTCCGCCTAAGCTATTTTCACCTCCTGCAGCCCAGTTTGAGAAAGATACCTGTGTGAAATTAAGTGCATAGCGACCGCCTTTGTGCCATGTTGTATCGGTTTGTGAATAAACAACATGAATAGATAGAAAAGTTAGTAGAGTAAAAAGTGTTTTTTTCATGATTGTATGAAACAGTTTAGTTGTATTTATCCCCCGTAACTCGATTTTATGGCAGGATTGAACATCCCATCTCTGCCGCGATCAAGGTTGAAATTTATTGAAAGACTCATTTTGGTCCTTACAGCTTTTTGATTTGATATACCCGGCATCCACTTTAATAAACGTAATATTCTTATCGCCTCTTCGTTGCACCCTGCACCCACTGAATTTTCAATAGTCATATTAGATATCTTGCCATTGGTTTCAACTATGAAACTCAGTTTAACAACCCCCATAACACTTTGGCGTAAGGCCAGTTCAGGGTAAACCAGGTTTGCAGCTATAAATCCTGCAAGATTCTGATTTGGTTCTTTATATATTGGATAGGGGGCTGCATCGAGATGTGAATACCAGAATATTTTTCCTGTTGAATCAATTGGTTCATAAGGATTTACAATGGCTTTATATCCGCGACTCTTGCAGAGTTTGTTGTACTTTTTGATATTAAAATCGATATCAAATAATTTAGAAGTAGGAACAGGAAACCCCGATTTAGTGGCATTTGTCCAGATTATCTTCTTAAAAATCCTTATTGCTTCGGCAGTTGCTGCCGAATCGGGTGAGGTAACTTCTTTAATACTTATAACATTCCCTTTTTCATCAAGGTCAAAACGTAATGAAACAGTTCCTTCAATGCCCTTTTCATACATTTGTTCGGGATAAATGAGCTCCTGTTCTATAAAATATTGCATTTGATGTTTACCTCCAACAGGTTGTGCATCAATAAAATCTTGTGCAATAATCGCTGTTGAAGTCAACAGAAACAAATAACTCAGCATAAATTGTTTCATGTAGTTGGCTTTAAACAGTAAATTTAATAAAAAAATTAAAAAGTCAAGTTTTTTAATCTACTTTGATAATAGCTGTGAAGGCAGCAGATAAAGCATGCTGCTTTGTATAGCGGGTTGTTTAAAATAAATTGGGTCGGTATTGTGTTTCATTTGTGATTCATTTGAATGAACCTTACCTCCGGCTTAGGATAGGGTTACGTCATAGTTACCTTACACTTACCTTATAGAGGTAGCCATGAAGTAAGGTTAGGGTAAGCTTATGGCTTGCTTGGTACAAATGAATCACAAATGAATCACAAATGAATCAGGTATGAATAGTGTTATACTAAATAACTTATAAATGTAATGCCTTGAAAGCCGTGTATTTTAAGCTTATGATATAAAAAACCTAAGCCTGAGTGAAGTATAGTATGGTGCAGTCTCTTAGATGGGTATGATAGTTTCAGATTTAATCCATCCCTTGCTTCCGTTAGCAATCTTTATCTCACGCCAGCCCGATAGCTCGTCAATAATCTCAACCTTTAACCCTTCATGAATTACAAACAGGTCGGTCCCGTTATCTTCAGGTGAGCTTTTTACATTAAGAACAGGTGCGAAAACAATAGCATTTTTCCGGTTAACTGCATTGTCGGTAGTTTTGTGTGCTATTATAAAGGTGCCTAATGTTATAAAAAGGAGTACGATTGCAACAGGGAGTAATAGCCGTCGTATTCCTATTGACCTCGATAACAGAAATATTGCCAGCATCAAGAAAAAGATAAAGAAAAGCACAAGCGTTATTATTGCCCAGGTATCGGGTTTGAATAGTGTTATTGCCGTCGACCACCATTTCTCATAGAAAAGGGCAGGTAATTCATCAATCTTATCAATTATCTGATTGTTTGCAACTTTCAGATTATAGATGATGTCCTCGTTAGATGGATCGAGCTTCAAGGCACGTTCATAGTAGAGAATAGATGAAGGTAACTGACCTGATTTGTAATATGCGTTACCAAGGTTGTAATACAATTCAGAAGAGGCATATCCCGCAGCAATGACTTTTTCATACAAACTTACAGCTTCGGCAAACTGACTATTCTTATAAGCTGTATTTGCATTCAACAAATCGACCTGTGGATCGGCCTTTAGCTGCAGGAATAAGAAACTGATAAAAAATAGGAGTGATATCTTTCTCATAGTTGTCGGCATTACTTCAATTCCTGTTCAGTCATTGTTATTACTTCAAGCGCTTCTGAATATAGATTTGCCATCACTGAGGTTTTATCTCCGGGAGCAAATCGTGCATATTCACAGTTATTTAAAGCATTTACAAAACGCGATATTAGTTCCTCTTTTACATTCTTTTTCTGAAGTGCATAAGTTACTGATTCCATTGATAGGGTTGCGGGCGGAATATTGAACTTATCGCTGATGTAGCCCCATAAAGCACTCGACACTTCATTGCAGAATGCTGTTTGATTTCCATTTTTAAGTGACACTTCAGCAGTTTTTAATCGTTTTTTAGCAATACGTGTAGCCCTTTTGTTTCTCATAAGAGCTATATTACCTCTGCGCTTTAACTCTTTTTGCCAAATAATTACGAAAGCAATAAATAACAACAAAGGCAACAGCAAGAGAGCCCAAAACATAAAAGAGCCAAACAAAAATGCATTTATAGGCTTTAATTTAAAAACCGACGTATTAATAAACCGGATATCGGTGCCAATGTATCTGAAATCTTCCTTACCTGTTATATTACGGGTATATGCATCATTGCCTGTTCCTTTTTCAACTGTGATGTTAAACTCAGGAGTCGATAAGCTTTTATAGGAATTTGCTGCAGGATCGAAAAAGGTAAATGTGTAAGGTTTGATAGTATATTTACCATGATTGCGAGGTACGAGCAATATTTCGAAACTCCGCTTACCTGAAATCCCTGTTGCACTTGTTTTTATATCATCGGTAATCCTTGGATCATATACATCAAAGTCTGTTGGAAATGAAAATCCCGGTTTGTCAATTAATTTCAAATTGCCTGAGCCACTGACATCAAACCTTAAAGTTATGGCATCATTTGCCTTCAGGATATTTTTATCGATTGTAGTGTTTATATTGAAACTTCCTACTGCACCACTAAATTCACCCTTATAATCGGGTAATAGTTTTACATTTAGGGTTATAGTATTTGAAACGAGTTTCTTTCTGACATTTTGATAGTTACTGCCGAAGAAACTATTATTAAAGAAGTCCTCAAATGGATCGTTCGATCGGCGTCTCTTTATCTCCAATTGCGCTGTTATATCAAGCTCGAGAGGCTCAATTACCAATTTACCTGATTTCTGTGCAAACAATGCATCCTTTTTAAATTCAGCAACAACATATTCTACTCCGTTCACATACTCTTTATATTGACTAAGCTGACTGTTGTTTTTAATTAAGTTCTCAGTCCAAAAACCCGTCATCGCGGGTGTTTTTGATAATGTGTACTCCGAAATAGGAACGCGTGTGTATAACTTATATGTTACTATAACCTGCTCACCCTGATATGGGTTTGCTTTGCTAAGACCGGCTCTGAGGAAAACATCATTTGAGCTGATATCTTTTGTGGGTTGCTCATTGCTTTGCCGGGGTGCCTGCTGTTGCGGAGATGTCCCTTTTACAACTTTAATTGTTAAAGGATTTGAAGTGTATGTTTTGCCTTCTACAACTATGGTCGCAGGCTCAATGGTAAAAGTACCTTCCTTAATAGCTTGCAGAACATAGGTGTACGAGTGCTCTTCCATTCGTGAGACCTGTCCGTTTATCATTCTCATGCTTGAATTATACCCTTGGGCAGGACCGCTCAATAAACTGAAATCACGTATTGACGGAGCTCTGAAGTTTGTTCCGTTGGTATTGAGAATGTAAGTTAATCTAAATTGGTCGCCAACAGCAACCTGCTCTAATGCAGTAGCCTTAAATTCAACCTGCTGACTATAGCCAATATTGAAGGCAAATATCACCAGAAGCAGTGGAAATAAGATGTTCCTGTTTACTTTTGTTCGACACATAAGCCGTTTTATATTTTACGCATTACTGATAATAAAACTACCAATCTTTTTCAACCTGTACAGGCGCTTGTTTTACTTTTTGCTTATTGACCTTGTCCATTGTCTTCTTTTCGTCATTATTCAAGGCCTGAAGCATACGTTCAGCATCTTTCTTTGAAAGTTGGGGTTTTTGCTGTTGCTGTTTATCGTCGTGCTGCTGATCACCACTTTCTGATTGCGATTGCTGCTGTTGCTTGTCATCCTGTTTCCTATCGTCTTTTTTATTATCGCCACTTTGCTGCTGTTGCTGATTCTGTTGCATCTTGTTAAGGGCATAACTTAAATTGTATCTTGTATCGTTATCGCCCGGGTTTAATCGAAGTGCATTCTTGTACGCATCAATTGCTTCAGCATACTTTTCAGCTTTTAACATTGAATTTCCGAGATTATGATAAGTAGCTGCCTGCTGTTCCTTATTTTGGTTATTTCCTTTGGCAATGGAAGCCATATAACTATTTGCAGCCTCCTCATAATTATCCTGTTTATAAAGAGAGTTAGCAAGATTATATGAACCTTTTAAAGAGGTAGGATCCTTTTCGAGTGCTTTGCGATAACTGATCTCTGCATCTTTAAACTTTCCATCTTTATATAATTGGTTGCCCTGACGAACATTCTTGTACTCTTTTTGAGAATATCCGAAGGTTAGTCCGAACATACAAATAATAGCAATCAAAAGTACTCTCATTTTTTTACTTTGTTAGGGTTTAAGAAAGAGAACTTATCAGCTAAACGGCTTTTTCGCTCATTAATTATAAAGTTCAAAAACATCAGTACTAAAGCAATTGCAATAAAGTACTGAAACCTGTCTTCGTAATCTGAATAACTCTTAACATCATAAGTATTTTCTTCAAGGCGCTTGATCTCATCAAAGATCTTGTTTAGACCAATTTGCGAGTTACTGGCTCTTACATAAACACCTTTGCCAATGTCAGCTATTTGCATAAGCATTGATTCGTCCAAACGTGTTATGACAGTTGATCCGGAGCGATCTTTTCTGAATCCGGCAACAGTTCCGTTTCTATATACAGGTATAGGAGCACCTTCGGGTAATCCCAAGCCAATAGTGAAAACTCTTATACCCTGATTTGCTGCCTCAGTAACAGCCTCAAGTGCACCTTCGTCATGATTTTCGCCATCAGTAATGATAATGATAGCTTTGCCGGTTTTCTCGACATTGAAAGCCGTTGTAGCCATTTCAACAGCTTTACCTATGGCCGTTCCCTGAACAGGAACAAGGTCGGTTGATACCGTCGACAACATAAGTTTAGCTGCAGCATAGTCGGTAGTTATTGGAAGTTGAGTATATGCCTTACCGGCGAAGATTATCAAGCCAAGCCGGTCGTTTTCCAGGTCATCAATGAGCCGGTTTAAGGCCTGTTTAGCTCTTTCGAGTCTGTTAGGCTTAATATCCTGCGCGAGCATACTGTTTGAAACATCTAAGGCAATCACTATGTCAATTCCTTTTCTTTTCACTTTTTCGAGTTGCGATCCTAATTGCGGATTAGCCAGAGCTATGAAAATAGAAGAGAGGGTAAGCAGGTTAAGTAAGAATTTAAAATGGCCACGCCAGCCCGATTTATAAGGCATTAAGAAGCCAATCACGTTTTGGTCACCTAACCGCTTTGCCACTTTCCGCTTCCAGCGGTAATATATAATGTGTACTACCAGCAAAACCGGCAGTAGCCAAAACAGATTAAGAAATACCGGATGTTCGAACCTAAACATTTTTTCTACCTTTCTCTTTTCCTTATGGGAATCTTCTTAATAATGTTGTTGATAATAGAAAATCCAATAACATAAGTATCAATGCTCCGAGAACAAGAGGCATAAACTCCTCTTTCTTTTTACGGAATTCGGTAACATCAATTTTCGACTTTTCCAACTGATCTATTTCATTGTAAATTTCTTCGAGCTTACTTTTACTGGTTGCCCTAAAGTACTTTCCTCCGGTCATGTCGGCTATTTGCCTTAATAACTTCTCATCAATTCGTACTTCAGTTTGAATATATTGCTTACCAAATGGAGTATCAACAGGGTAGGGGGCAGTGCCAATGGTACCTACTCCAATAGTATAAACCCTTAAATTGAATACTTTAGCAATTTCAGCTGCCGACATTGGATCTATAAATCCACGGTTGTTTTCACCATCGGTAATAAGGATAATTACTTTGCTAACTGCCTGACTTTCCTTTAATCTATTAATGGCAGTTCCCAATCCATCACCTATTGCAGTACCATCCTCAATCATTCCGCTCCTTACCTCATCAATAAGATTCAGCAATACACCATGATCATTTGTAAGAGGGCATTGAGTAAAGCTTTCGCCACTAAACACCACTAATCCAATGCGATCGTTGGTTCGGCCTTTAATAAAATCCTTAGCTACACTTTTGGAAGCTTCCAATCGGTTTGGCTTAAAATCTTCGGCAAGCATACTTGTCGAGATATCCATAGCCATCATAATATCAATACCTTCAATATTAATATTTTGGCGCGATGAAGTTGACTGAGGACGGGCAATAGCCAAAACTAATAATGACCAAACAGCTAATCTTAGCACCCATGTGAAGTACATGAGATATACCTTCCATTTACTCTTTCTTTTTGGGAAGATCGATAAATCGGAGATTTGAATTGTAGGATAACTTTTTGAACCTTTAAACCAATACCAGGCTATTGCTGCCGGTATCAGCAACAATAGGTATAAGGCTTCGGGATTGGCAAATTTAATATGTTCAAACATGTTGGTTGCGAGTGTTAACTTTCTTTAACTGTTTCAATTACTTTAGGTTGCGGCGTTGTGATCCTGATAAGATCAAACGCATTTGCCATGCTTTGCTCGTTCTCATAAGCGCCCGGATGTGCCTTGGCAAATTTGGCCATATCTGAAATAGTAAGAATTACGTGAAGCGATTTAATTGCTTCAGTATCACTGATAATTGGCTTCATGGCATCCATTATTTCAGATGAGGTCATCTCAGCAGCATTAACACGATACCTTAGCTCAAAGTACTCTCTTATGATATCAGTTAACCTGGTATGATACTCTTTTACATCACCTTTCTGCCAGATTTGCTCTTCTTTGAGCTTGTTTAGTTTGGCATGTGCTATTTCCCAGGCAGGTGTTTTAACGACCGGCACGGGCTTTTCTACCGGCTTAAGTTTTCTCTTTTTGAGATAATAGATGATTCCGTATATCACACCTCCTAAAAGCAATAACCCAATTAACCATGGCAGGATTTCGGCAAATGTAACGGGCGCTTCAAGTATTGGCTTAATGTCCTTAATATCTGCTTGATTATCGATCTTCAACTTGTATACTTCGAACAACATTGGCTCGGTCGATAGGCTTTTTGTTGATCCGTCTGTTCCGCTCAGCGCGAATGTGAAAGGCGGAAGTACAATAAAACCGGTATCGAATGAAGTGATTGCAATAACCTGCTGAAGGTATTGGTTGTTTGAAGTTTGATCGGTTATAGTGTCAACTCTTGATTTCGATATGACCTCTATCGATTTGGTGATAGTATCAGATATTTTCGGCCATTCAATAATGTCGGTTCCATTGAAAGGTACTTCTAATAGCAGATTTATCTGCCTTCCTATCGCGAATCTTACAGAATCAGGTTTTACAGTTTGAGCTTTTAATGAACAACCGATTCCGGAAAGTGCAGAAATGACAAGAAGTACTATGTAATGCTTTAGTTTTGTGCTGCTTAGTAGTGTCATTTTATTAATTACCTCCTGCCTTCTCTCGATTTGAATAGATTTAATAAAGGTTTAACATAATCCTGATCGGTTAAAATCCTTGTGTAATCAACTCCACTTTTCCGAAACACAGTATCAAGGTATGCAATCCGTGCATTTGCCTTTCGCCTGAATTCATCCTGTAGTTTTTTATCGGATGTATCGAGCCATACGCTTTTGCCAAGCTCTTTGCTATATATTCGGGCAAGTCCAATTGAAGGAAGCCGCAACTCTGTCTGATCTATTACCTGAAGGGCAACCAGATCATGCTTACGACCGGCAATCTTCATTGCATCCTCGAAGTTTGAATCTATGAAATCGGAGAGTAAAAATGCCGTGCACCTTTTCTTCATTGCATTTGTAAGAAACCGCAATGCTTCGGCAATATTTGTTTTCTGACTCTTAGGTTTAAAATCGATCAATTCTCTAATAATGCGAAGTATATGAGTCATCCCTTTTTGTGGAGGTATGAACTTTTCAATTTGATCACTAAAGAATATAACTCCAACTTTGTCATTATTGTGGATAGCAGAAAAGGCTATCAGAGCTGATATTTCGGTCATTAGCTCTTCTTTAAGCTGCTTCTTTGTGCCGAATTCATTAGATCCGCTAACATCCACAAGTAACATAACTGTAAGCTCCCTCTCTTCATCAAACACTTTTATATAGGGGTGATTAAAGCGGGCTGTTACATTCCAGTCGATATTCCTGATATCATCGCCATATTGATACTCCCGTACTTCGCTGAAAGCCATACCTCTTCCCTTAAAAGCACTGTGATACTCACCTGAGAATATCTGGTTAGATAGCCCACGTGACTTAATCTCAATTTTACGTACTTTTTTAAGAATCTCGGATGTTTCCATTGTTGTTATACTTTGTTGATCAAGAGGTTGAACCGCTATGGAACTTCAACTGTATTCAGGATCTCGTTAATTATCTCATTAGTTGTTATATTTTCTGCTTCAGCTTCATAGGTTAATCCAATCCTGTGGCGCAACACATCATGTGCTACGGCTCTAACATCTTCCGGAATAACATATCCTCTTCTCTTGATGAATGCATACGCTTTTGATGCAAGAGCAAGATTAATGCTTGCACGGGGTGAAGCACCATAAGAGATCAGCCCTTCAAACTTTTTAAGCTTATTTTCGGCAGGGAACCTTGTAGCAAAAACTATATCGGTGATGTAATTCTCTATTTTTTCATCAAGATATACTTCTCTGGTTAAACTTCTTGCCTTAATAATCTGATCGGGCGTGATGATTGTATTGGTTTTTGGTATAAACTCACTCATGTTTTGACGCATGATGAGCTTTTCCTCTTCGCGTGTTGGATAACCGATGATAATTTTCAACATGAAGCGGTCAACCTGAGCTTCGGGAAGCGGATAAGTTCCCTCTTGTTCTATAGGGTTTTGGGTTGCCAGTACAAGGAAAGGCTCTGACAAGGGGAAAGTTGTTTCACCAATAGTAACCTGACGTTCCTGCATTGCCTCCAAAAGAGCACTTTGCACTTTTGCCGGTGAACGGTTTATTTCATCAGCTAAAATGAAGTTGGCGAATATAGGACCCTTCTTAACTTTAAACTCTTCACTCTTCTGACTATAAATCATAGTACCGGTAAGGTCGGCAGGTAAAAGGTCAGGCGTAAACTGAATGCGGCTGAATTTTGCATCAATTATGTTAGCAAGTGATTTGATTGCAAGCGTTTTAGCCAGACCCGGAACTCCTTCAAGTAGTATATGTCCATTTGAGAGAAGTCCGATAAGTAATCGTTCAACCATGTGTTTCTGGCCAACAATTACACGATGCATTTCAAGGTCAATGAGATCAATGAAGGCACTTTCCTTCTGAATCCGCTCATTCAATTCTTTAATATCAGTCTCAATCATAACAGGATTTTTTGCAAAAATACCACTAGAATAGAGACTTCATCAAATGTATGCTGTTAAAAATTGTTAAAGGGAAATATATGATAAGTTTACGAAAATGTTCAGTTACAATGAATTACTGCAAAGTTATGATTATTCTTTATTTCGGAGGGTTTGCATTATACTTATTGTGAATGTATCTGATAGCTGATCTAACTACCTTAAAGTAAATGACCCGGCAATTTACTTACCGGGTCATTCTAAACTCTTGTAGAACAATATTTATCTAAAGATTAAGCTTCTTTTTTATATCAGCAGGAATTGCATTCTTATGAACCAAAATAGCTATAGTGTTAAGTCGCACATACGCCTCCGACATATTTAACAATCCACCATTACTATTACTGTTGTCGGCCCATGAGTTTTTCACAACAAAATATGGTTTATTGTTTTGATCATTAACAACTCCCACTATATGCATGAGATGATCGTCGGTAGCCTGATAATTATTAAAGGCAACCTGGCGCATCTCCTGAGTTATATTCTTCTCTTTTCTGATCTCTTTAAAATTGTAAGCCAGCTCATTACGCTCCTTGTCGGTCATCTTTTCCCATTTTGCCATTTCGGTTCCTTCATTTGAAACAGGCTGTATCTCGGGGATTATCGCCAATGAATTACCATGTGAAAAACCACGGTCGCTAACATCTCCATCCCAACACACTGTATAACCGTTCTTTAAAGAGTTATGCATAACACTCACCAGCTCATCGATAGGCAGATTATAATATAATCCACCCGACCAGTTATCGGGAATCTCCAACTGAAAAGCGCTATAAAAAGGATGATGAGTATAAGAAGTAAGCTCTATATAATCATCCGGATTCAATCCGAGAGTTTTTGAATTATCACTCTTCTTACTGTTATCAACCAGATTGCCTGACTTATCGGGCATTTCACCGAGATAACTATTTAAGATCGACTGATAAGCAACAGGCCATGCTGCTGTTAGTTTATTCCCTTTCTTATCAACAACTGCTTTAAGAAAAGCATGTAGCACTGCATCAAGCTCACTATGGTCATGCTTTAACTCGCCTTTAATTAATCCGGGGTATTCTTGTTCAGTAGCGATACCATTTGTTCTCAACACATTAATAACATCATGAGCCTGGCCACCGGGACCGAAATTAGAAGTACCCTGATAACGCACAAATCTTTCACCTTTATTAATATATGCATGATGAACAAAGAACATTTCCGACAAATCATAGCTGCCTTTACCTGTTCTTAACAGCTCCGATTCAAGAAAACTAACAGTTGCAAAGCTCCAGCAAGTACCACTTTTACTCTGGTCTTTCACAGGAGTATACTTTAAACTGATTGCGGGCGAAAACACATAGCCCTTGTTTTCCTTACTATCCTGAGCATGAACAGGAGTGCCAATTGCTAGAACAGCAACGAAAAGCATTAAAAAACAACGTTTCATAACCTGAAATTTTTAGTAACTGCAAATCTATAAAAGCGCTTGAATAATCACTCAAAAAAAAACAAAAAAAATAGTAACAAAATAGTAACAAATTGATTAGCCTTTTTATACCTTTGCCGAGGAGAAGAGGAGGCAAAAACCCAATTAAACAAGATAAACCACTTACGTTGAAACAAGCAATAAAAAAATGCCGGTAAATACTTGCAGATATTGATAATTGACGTAACTTGTGCCACTCTATTACACACTAAACATTAAATTTTAATAAACTAAAGTTATATGAAAAGTAGAAAATTACTCATTGGCTTACTGACACTTATGTTTGCAGCCGGAGTTCTTAACCTATCCAACTCCGTTGCTTATGGGCAGTCAGCTTTAGGGTTAAACTGGACTTCAATAGGTCCTGATAATTACGCCGGAAGAACAAGAGCCTTACTTTTATCAAATAAGGATGCTCAGAATAAGACGCTATATGCCGGCGGAGTTACCGGAGGCTTATGGAAATCAACAACTAATGGCTTAACCTGGAGTAAAATCAATACTGATAATATCGTATTGAATGTTACAACAATAGCTCAGTCTCCTAATGGAGATATTTATGTTGGTACAGGTGAAGCATTTGCGACTGAAAGGTTTAACAGACATGGTGGTTTTATTGGGCAGGGCATTTATAAATCAACCGATGGTAATACTTTTACCAAATTATCTTCAACAGATCCGGGTTCTTTTAATGATGTAACTGCACAATGGGCATTTATTAACAAAATAGCTGCAGCTGATAATAAAGTATATGCAGCTACTCAATCAGGCTTAAGAATTTCGACTGATGGCGGACAAACATGGGAGCTTGCGAAAGCAGGAGATGCTAATCTTACTGCTGCAGCTACAGATGTTGATATTGCATCAGACGGTAGTGTTATAGCTTCGGTTGGCAACAAGCTTTATATGTCAGCAAATGGAGCAGCTGATAATTTTGTTCTTCTTTCAGGTCAGGCCGGAGAAAATGGATTATCACATGATGGTTTATCAAGATTAGAATTAGCTTTTGCACCTTCCGATCCATCAACCATTTATGCTGTTGCAATTGGCGATGGAACATTACTTCCTGTAGTAAGAGGTCAGCTTGCAGGTGTTTATGTTTCAAAAGATAAAGGTCAAACCTGGAAATTAATCGGCCCGGGTGCAAGCTCACAATTCAATGTATTTGGTGCTACTGCAGCAACAGCTGTTGGTGATTATAGTGCTTCGGTAGTTGTTGATAAAAATGACCCTAACAAAATATTTATTGGTGGTCTTGACATTTGGGAAGGCTCTAAAATTCAGGAAGACGGTTTCTATCAGTGGAATCGCAAGAGCTCAGGTTTAATAAACAGATTCCATCAAATCATTTTTGATCCTAATAACTCTGCAATTGCTTATGTTAGTTCAGATCAGGGAGTTTTCACAACCCCTAACAATTTCCTTTCATTGAATCCTCTTAATAGAAATTATAAAACGTCTATGTTCTATTCAGTTGCTTATGATCATCAGGGTAGAATTATGGGTGGTACTCAGGGTAATGGAGTTCTTCTTATTGATAAAGAAGGCAATACAGTTGAAACTGCAAGGTTACAATACCCAAAACAAACCGGAGGTTCGGTTGAATTTTCAATGATAAATCCTACTGCTGTTTTCTATAATAGCTCAGACGCACAATTTGAAAGATCGGCTGATATGGGCGTTTCTATTGCTAATAATTTCCTTATAACCGGAACAGGTGCAAATTCAATGACTAATAACGTTACGATGCCTTTCAGTCCTATGAAGTTGTGGGAAAGCTTTAATAATACTACATCCAGAGACAGTGTAGTATATATTGCTAATGTTGACCATAATGCAGGTGAAACCGTTGAAGTGAAGAGCAGAACCGGCGCATACCCATTTAATTATACTTTAAGCAATAATTTAGCTAAAGGTGATTCTGTTAAAATTCAGGATATCATCTCTTCAAGACTATTTATTGGATTAACAAATGGTATTTGGATGACCAAAGAGGCACTTGATTTTGGTCGTCAGCCGCAATGGTTTAAGTTAACAAATACAGTTGGAACTCCAACTGCTTTTGGCTTGTCAAGTGACTGTAACTACCTCTTTGTAGGTACCGCTGAGGGCAAATTATACAGAATAGCAAATATTGCACTTGCAAATGATTCAGTAAGAGCATCTATTAATAGTGCTTATACAATTATAGCAACATCATTAGTTAAAGAGTTTACCGGACGTTACATAACATCTATTTCTGTTGATCCTAATAACTTTAATAAAGTGGTTGTAACCTTAGGTGGTTATGGCAATACTGATTTTGTTTATTACACTGATAATGCAATTGCTCAAACTCCAACATTTGTATCAATACAAGGAAATCTTCCTAAGATGCCTGTTTATGCAAGCTTGTTCGAAGTTAATACTTCAAATCTTATTTTAGGTACTTCATTTGGTATCTACACAACTAAAAATGTTAACGAAGCAAGTATCTGGACAGCCGAGAACACCGGAATTGGTTCAGTACCTGTAATGGATATTCGCCAGCAAACTGCTACCAGACCATACATGGCAGGCATGCCGGCTATAAGCAATACCGGAGCTATCTATGTTGCCTCATTTGGTAATGGTTTATTCGAGAACAGAATGTATGTTGGATTAAACAACCCGTTTATCTCAAATAACTCTAAATCAAATACAATTAAGGTATATCCTAACCCTGTAACAAACAGTATTAATTTCAATATTGAAGTTAAGGGAAATAGTACAGCGATTGCTAAGATCTATGATATGAACGGTAATCTTTTAAGCATAAATAACCTGGGTTCTTTCACAAGAGGTAATCATAAGGTTAGTATCGCTGCAGAAAATCTAACATCAGGAACTTATTTATTACAGGTTATAACCGGAAATGAAGTTAATAAAGCTAAATTCATTGTAATAAAATAACCTGAGCTATATTGATCCAATACTTTTAACAAAGGATAAAAACAAACAGACATGAAGAAAATATACCTGACACTCGTGACGATGTTTGCAGTAGTTGCCATAATGGCCTCTCCAAATATATATGCACCTACTCTCAGCGCACCTGCTAATAACGCGCAAGGAATTCAACCTGCCGCTGACTTAAAATGGAGTCCTGTTGCCGGATTACTTGGCCTATACTATGAAATTAATCTTTCTTTAACTGAAGATTTCGCGATTCCTATTGTTTATACAACTGACCTATCGAGTTTTAAAGCTCCAAATCTACTTTTTGGAAAGCAATACTACTGGAGAGTTAGAGCAATAGATAATAGTGGTAGTTCTGAGTGGTCGTCAGTGAGAAGCTTTACAGTACTAAACACCGTGGTAATAAAAACACCTGCTGCCAACGCGACTAATGTTTTACCTAATGTTGAGATTTCATGGAATTCAATAGCAGGCGTTAGTTTTATTGATTATCAGCTCGACACAACCGCTGCGTTCAACTCTAGTTTACTCAAAACTGTTGCTATTGCCGGTAATATAACAGGTTCAAAAACCAATGCCTCTTCTCTTCTTTTCGATCAAAAGTATTACCTACGCTTAAGAGCACGTAATGCTAATGATACTTCAGGATGGAGTGATGTAAGGAGTTTTACTGTTATTAAAACTGTTACCCTGAAAACACCTGCAAACAATGCTAATAGCATTGCACCATTAACAGCTCTGGAATGGACTAGATTGGGAGATAATAACAATCCCACCGGTGGCTTAACAAAATATCAGATTCTTGTTTCAATGGAACCCGATATGGGTCATTATGATATTTATAATGCTCCTGTTACCTCAGCAAAAGTTACTCCTGATACTTTATTATACGGAACTAACTACTATTGGCAAGTTGCTGCTATTCACACTGCCGATACTATGTACTCTGATGTGTGGAAATTCACAACTTCAAGTAAAGTTACACTTAATGCACCTGCTAATAATTCAACTAACGTTGAACTACAGCCAAACTTAGTGTGGAATGTTATTCCCGGTTCTATCTTATATAATGTAGAAATTTCAAAGAATAATAACTTCGAAAATGCTTTTTCTACTAGTGTAAATGCACCTACAGGAACAACTGCTACTGCAAGATTAAAGGTTCCGCTGCATATAATGGATAGTGCTAATGTATATTATTGGAGAGTTAGAGCTATTTCAAAGAGAGATACCAGCGAATTCAGCAACACATGGAATCTTAGGACTGTTACTCTTGGAATTGAAGAAGCATCTCAACTAAGAGCAGGAGTAAAAATTTATCCTTCACCTGCAAGCTCAAAAGTTAACATTAGCGTTAAGAATACCTATAATGGTATGGCTACTGTTGAAATATACGATCTGCTAGGTAATAGAAAAGTGTCGTCTGATGTGATGATCAGTAATGGTTTCTATAAAGATTTCCCTGTTAGTAATCTGTCAAATGGTGTTTACATGATAAGCATTATCATGAACAATCAAAGAATAACTTCAAAACTGATTATTCAGAAATAAGGATCTTCTACTTAATTAGTAATAAAACAAGCTATTTCATTGAAATAGCTTGTTTTTTTTAGCCTTTTACTGTATCTGATTATTCTTTTTCGCAATAAGCATGTTAAGCAGAACTATGATCTTTTTTGGTAATAATAACTATCATGTTTAATCATATCTTTTACCTATCCCTGCGCTAATATAAATAGTTACAAAAAAACGGTCGGCTTTGCGGGTTGCCATTATAGGAATAGGTTTTGCAAAAGCATCTATTACAGCGCCTACTTCAACAAGTTTAGTGCTTTGGTTTAAAGTTCCAAATTCAATACCTAAAGCGGTTTTAAAATAGGCACCGGGATAAGGGGTGAGTTCATTAAATCCTTTTAAGAAAGAAGCTCGTCCAAAAATATTTTCAGGAAAGTGTAAATCAGGATCGTATTTTCTCTTCATTATAATATTCCTGTTCTCTATTGTATCAAATTCCAGAATATTTAAATACACAGGTTTGGTCACTGCCATCGATAAGCCACCAAAATAATAAAGTCTTAGTTCAACACCTCCGCTATAAGGCTTACGGTTCAATATTCTCTGCTCCCCAATACCGGCTCTAACCATATAAACAGCGTTTAATTTGCCATAAATATAACTCCTGGTATTAGTAAAGAATGGATTTATGCTTTTTATCTCTTTTGAATGTTTGTATTCAAGCAAGTCGAATTCAAACATAGTCTTGTTGGTTATCGTCCTGTTTTTGCCAATCCTGTATTCCAAACCCCATCCGTTGTTATGGATAAAAATAGCTCCGTTCATCTCTTTCCGAAGGAGTATATTATCGTCAACAGGATCAAGTCCCTGTTCATCCTGAGCTTGCAAGTGTAATCCAAATACACCAAGAACTAGTATAGTAAGAATTATTCGTGTTGTTTTCATACCTTAATAACAACTATTAGGTACAAATGTATATAAATAGAGTGACCCAAAATGAAAAAAGCCCATGAATTAACACAGGCTGCTTAATTTTTTTTATCAGGCTTAGAAATTTCTATCAACTTTAAAACGGTAAGCTTCACCGTAAGCTGCACATTTCTGTGAAGATCTGCATGATACAGCTAAGATTGATAAAGCGCATACTAAAATGATGACTTGAATTGTTTTTTTCATAATTTTACGGAATTCAAAGGTTTATATTAACCGATACTGTTATAACAATTAACTTTCTCTTCAGTTATTTATTGTTAATCCAAAAAAAAGGAAAAAGTAACTATTGATAGATGAATATTACGCCAAAAATTGAAGAAAGTTGGAAAGTAGAGCTGGAAGAGGAGTTTAATAAGCCATATTTTCTTGAACTTAAAGAGTTTTTAGTTAAAGAAAGATCGTGTTACAAAGTGTTTCCTCCCGGCAATTATATATTTGAGGCATTTAATAAAACCCCTTTTCACAAAGTTAAAGTCGTTCTCCTTGGTCAGGATCCATATCATGGCGAAGGCCAGGCTCACGGTTTATGCTTCTCGGTACCCGATAATATTGCAATGCCACCTTCATTAGTTAATATTTTTAATGAACTAAGAAATGACTTGGGTGTTAATATGCCGGTTTCGGGAAATCTTACCAAATGGGCAGAGAATGGTGTGCTTTTACTTAATAGTATCCTAACTGTAAGAGCTAATTCAGCAGGCTCTCATCAAGGAAAAGGCTGGGAAATCTTCACCGATTCAGTTATAAGAATTATATCCGGGAAAAAGGAAAATGTTGTATTTTTACTGTGGGGAAAATATGCGCAATCAAAAAAATATCTCATCAACTCGTCGAAACATTTTATCATTGAATCTCCACACCCCTCACCTTTGAGTGCTTACAGGGGCTTTTTTGGTTGTTGCGCTTTTTCTAAAACCAATGCTTTACTTAATAAGGTAGGAATTGAGAGTATAGACTGGAGTTTGTGAGTACTTTTACATTACGTTTTTTATTAATTAAATTTAATCCTTCTGGGGAAAATCCTCAGATCTATTAGAAACTATAACACCAACATTATGAAGAAATTTTACACGTTGCTTTTATTTGGAGTTTTCATTGTAACTCATGCAATTGCAGGCGGATACCAGGTGGGACTTCATGGAATCAAACAAATAGGAATGGGCCTCGGAGGCACTGCTCTTATCTTCGATGCAAGTTCACTGTTCTATAACCCCGGTGGCACATCCTTAATTAATGATAAGTATAGCTTTGCCATTGGTGCAAACGGGATACGTTCGTATACAATATACAGAAAATCGGAACCTTCGGCAACCGAGGCCTTAACCAATAACCCCTGGGGTACTCCTTTCTATTTTTATGGCTCAGCAAAAGTCACCGACCGCATAACCGCCGGACTTGCTATAAATACTCCTTTCGGAAACAGCCTTTCGTGGGGCGATGACTGGGTTGGCAGATACCTGATCCAAGATTTATCATTGAGAGCAATTTTTTATCAGCCAACTATATCAGTAAAGTTAAACGATAAAATTGGAGTAGGAGTGGGGCTTGTAATAGCTACAGGAAAATTTGAACTTAATAAAGCTCTGCCCGTTGCAGATGCTAATGGAGAAGGAAGCATCAGTCTGGAGGGAACTGCCAATAAGATTGGTTTTAATGCCGGGTTACTTTTTAAACCTATCGATGACCTAAGTATAGGTGTTGATTATCGTTCATCAGTTAATATGATTACCGATGATGCAACTGCAACTTTTAATGTACCGGTTTCTTTACGACAGAATTTCCCTGATACCAAAGTCTCTACAGAACTCCCGTTACCTGCTAATCTTGATTTTGGAGTAGCTTATAATTTTTCTGAAAAACTGTTGGGCAGCATAAGTATTAACTATGTTTTCTGGGGAAGCTATGACTCACTGATATTCGATTTCGAACAGAATACTCCTTCATTGGCCGATTCACGTAATCCTCGTTTATATAGTGACCGCATGATTATAAGAGGCGGCATTCAATACAAAGCAAGCGATAAGCTACATCTGCGTACCGGTGCTTACTATGATCCATCACCTGTAAATAAGGATTTCTTCTCCCCCGAAACACCAAGTCTTAACAGTATTGGTATCTCTGCAGGTCTCTCTTACTATCCGGTTCAACGCCTTGCCATTGATTTATCATTCCTCTATATTTCGGGACAGGAGGGTGACAGAGCATATACACCTGATAACTTTTCAGGTACTTTTAAAACAAGGACTTACATTCCGGGATTTGGCTTAACTTATAATTTTTAACTTAAAAGCAACCAGAAAATGAAACTTAATAAGATAATTGTATTCTTGACGATTGTAACTTTTATTGCAGGTTGTAAACCTGAACTTGATAGTTTTGAACCATCTGCAGGTAATGCAAACTTTTCAAAATATGTTGCCCTTGGTAACTCTCTCACCGCAGGTTATAAAGATGGTACCTTAACCAGCAGCGGACAGGAAGTGTCATATCCAAATATAATTGCTCAGCAGCTTAAGCTTGTGGGTGGTGGTGAATTCAAACAGCCTATGATGTACGATGATCTTGGCTTTGGGAATAAACTTGTTCTTAACCTTAATGTGGTTAAGGACTGTAGCGGTCAACCTATTCCTGGTGCAGCTCCAACATTGGGACCTACATTGTATAGTAACATTGATCCTACTCCTCCCGATCCACGCAATTTCCAACGAATGGAAGAGCTTTTCGGATCAAATAATCTTGGAGTTCCGGGAGCAAAATCATTCCATCTTCTTGCACCTAACTATGGAACATTAAATCCCTATTTTGGTCGCTTTTCTGTAAATCCGGTTCAAATGTCAGTACTGGAACAGGCAGCACAACAAAACCCTTCATTTTTTACATTATGGATAGGTAACAATGATGTGTTAACCTATGCATTAGCAGGTGGTTATGCCGATTCAATTACCTCACCGGGTATGTTTCAGTTTGTTTACAATGCAATAGTTCAAACCCTTACAGCCAATGGAGCAAAGGGAGCAGTAGCAAACATCCCCGACATTACAGGCACAGCCTATTTCCGTACTATACCCTACAACGGACTTGTATTAACAACTCAGGAACAGGTTACTCAATTAAATACAGCTTACGGCCCATTAGGAATGACTTTCGCAATCGGACCTAATGCATTTGTAGTTCAGGATCCTGCAGCACCTTACGGATTACGCCAGATTAAATCGACCGAACTTATAATGTTAGGGATACCACAGGATTCATTGAAATGTGCCCAATGGGGTTCTGCCAAACCAATTCCTGCATTTTACTATCTAAGTGAAACCAAGATTGCTGAAGTAAAACAGGCTATCGAAAGTTATAACACTATCATAAGAAATATAGCTGACCAGTATGGTCTTGCCTATGTTGATACTGATGCTTTCTTTAAAGCTGCGAAGACAGGCTTAATATTTGATGGTGCGAAATTCAACACCTCATACATTTCAGGAGGCATTAATTCACTCGATGGCATTCACTTAACAGCCAGAGGCAATGCAATAGTTGCCAACTTGTTTATTGAAGCAATCAACCAAAAATACCAGGCCAAAATCCCTACTGTTAATGTGAACGATTACCCCGGGGTGATATTTCCATAAGAGGTAGAAAATTCCTTAAGTAGATAAAGGGTTGTTTATTCAATGAACAACCCTTTATTTTCTTTTATCACTCAATCCACTTCATCAAAAGCAAAGCTTCATTCTTTACTTTCGAGTTTTTTTGAGAGCGATATAATTTTTTGTTTTACCTCTTCGGGAACTACGTTGAAGTTATTATCATCAGGCCTTATACTTTTTTTGGGAGTTAGTTTCCCTTACCCAAACCCTCTCCCAGAGGGAGGGGGCTTACATTCATAACCGAATCCATTTCATCAAAGCAAAGCTTCATTTTTGACTTTCGAGTTTTGAGAATGATTTAATTTTTTGTTTTATCTCTTCTAGAACTGCATTGAGGTTATTATCGCAATAGTATAGTAGCAACACAACTTTACCCAGGTACTTTAATTGTTGCTCACGGGTTGAGGGGGTATTGGTTGTATTTAATCCGTGTGATAGTGTGTTTACTAAAACAGCTTTAGCAGGAAGGTGTTTATTAATTCGGATAGTACGCTATTAAAACTATTGTTATAATTATTAAGACCAATATGCATTTTTATCTCAATTAGTTCACTTATAGATAAGGTATCAAGACCTTCAAGTATTTCATCCATCATGTAATTAGGCATATGCTCCAAACGGCTAATCAAATCCTGAACAAGATCATGAGAAATGAAAATGAATGATATTGCCAAAGCAAGGTATATGATGATGGTGATCTTGTATTACGGTTTTATTTATAATCTAAAGTTGGCCACATACGAGTCCATTGATTTTTCAATGGTTTTAAAATAGGGCACTTAATAGGTGTTTCCCGACTGAAAATAATAACTAATAAAATTACAGCATACATTAAAAGAGATGATAAGATAATCCTTCTTAACATTTTTTAACAGCTTAAAACCGGATAAAAAAGAGTTTAACGCTATTTTTACCTCCTGTTTATGCTTAAAAGTTTATTTTTGCCATTGAAGAGTTTATGTTAATTGATGTAGTATGAAATTATCGAAAGAAATTGTTGCTGTTCTTTTTATCTGTTGTCTCCTTTACAACCTCACCGCTAATAGCCAAACCTTTTCAATTGATACTACCTCTTTCCTGAATCCTTATGAACAGATTGACGGCCCTGAGTATTATGATTATGATGAGCCTGATCTTATTTCAAATGAGCTTACAACTAAAGATATGATGTTTATTCCTGGCGATGTTTTATACCATAACCGCTGGGATACGCTTAATATTAGAACAGGACGCACCGATTGGTCTAAAATATCTGATACCACTATCCTGTTTCTTAATAACCTGCGCGAAAGTAATTTCGTCTTCCCTTATAAGGGTAAGATCATTTCGCCGTACGGTCCCAGAGGAGGGCGATTTCATGCTGGTGTTGATATAAAACTGGATAAGGGTGATACTATTGTTAGTGCTTTTGATGGTAAAGTGAGAATTGCCCGTTCTATTAGTGGTTATGGTAAAATTGTTGTTATTCGGCATAACAATGGGCTGGAAACAGTTTATGGTCACCTGTCGGCTTACCTGGTTGATGTTAACGATGAGGTAAAAGCCGGCGATCCTGTTGGGTTGGGCGGTCATTCGGGTAGAGCATCAACCGATCATCTGCATTTTGAAACACGTATACTTGGTGAGCATTTTAATCCAAACAAGATCATAGATTTTGAGTCATACTCCCTTAAGGATAATTTTATTGCCTTTGATAAGACCAATTTTGGGTTTGGGGTTAAAAGTCAGGGTATGGGTCAGGATGAAACTACCCCCGATCATGGAAACTCCAAATATGTGAAGATAAAACAGGGTGATACCCTATATGCTTTGGCCCTGAAACATAAGACAACTGTCGACCGTATTTGCAAGATGAACGGTATAACACCTAAGAAAGTATTGAAAGTAGGCAGCCGAATACGTATTCAATAATGTAAATCTCATTGTTTTTAAGTGTAATTTTGTATTCCCGATAACACTATCAATGAGCTATATAACTGATATTCTGAAGAGTAATTTACTAACACACGCTGAGATAGTTGCACTGCTTAATGCTGAAGGCGACGATTTAAAAGCCCTTTATGCAACTGCTGCAAAAGTAAAAGAGGAGCATATAGGTAATGTTGTTTATTTCAGAGGATTAATTGAGTTCTCGAACATCTGCTCCAAGAACTGTTTTTACTGCGGCATCAGAAAGGATAATAAAAAGGTTAAGCGTTACAATCTCACAGATGAAGAGATCTTTTCAGCAGCTAAATTCGCACTTGATAATAACTATGGTTCTGTTGTATTGCAGGGCGGAGAGATTATCAGCGATAAGCATACCGAAAGAATTGAACGCCTTGTAGCAGGAATCAGGGAACTATCGGCAGGCAGGCTTGGGATTACTCTTTCATTGGGTGAACAGTCGCCCGATACCTATAAGAGATGGTTTGCTGCAAGTGCCCACCGTTATTTATTGCGTATTGAAAGTTCGAGCAAAGAGCTATATTACAAGATACATCCGGAGGATAAAACACACTCATTTGAGCGCAGGGTTGAAGCACTTGTTGATTTAAAAAATGCAGGTTACCAGGTTGGTACCGGGGTTATGATTGGTTTGCCCTTTCAAACTATTGAAGATCTGGCAGATGATATTCTTTTCATGAAGGAGATGGATATTGATATGTGCGGTATGGGTCCATACATAGAGCACAAGGATACCCCTCTATGGGAATATCGCGATAAGCTGATGCCTCTGGAAAAAAGATTTCAGCTTGCATTAAAGATGATAGCAGTGTTGCGTATTATGATGAAAGATATTAACATTGCATCGGCTACAGCCCTCCAGGCGATTGACCCGATAGGAAGGGAAAAGGCACTAAAGATCGGTGCTAACATTATTATGCCTAACATAACACCGGGTTTGTACCGAAATGATTACAAATTATATGAGAACAAGCCCTGCACCGATGAAGAGGCATCGGACTGTGTTAATTGTTTAGAAGCAAGAATAAAATTATCGGGCAACGTTATAGGTTACAATGAGTGGGGCGACTCGAAACACTTTAAAAACAAGAATAATTTAGAGGATTAATCAATAAACCATTATTCAACTTATGAAGCAATATCATGATCTGCTGAAGCATGTTATGGAAAACGGTGTGGTTAAGGAAGATAGAACCGGAACCGGCACTAAAAGCGTTTTCGGATACCAGATGCGTTTTAATCTGGAGGAAGGTTTCCCGCTGCTTACAACCAAGAAAGTGCATTTAAAGTCGATCATATACGAGTTACTTTGGTTCCTGAAAGGAAGTACCAATGTGGCTTACCTTCATGAGAACAAGGTATCGATATGGGATGAATGGGCTGATGAAAAGGGCGATTTAGGCCCTATATACGGAAAACAATGGCGCTCATGGCAATCGCCCGATGGTAAGGTTATTGATCAGATTGCCGAAGTGATAGAGACCATCAGGAAGAACCCTGATTCAAGGAGGTTGCTTGTATCTGCATGGAATCCGGGCGAATTACATTTAATGGCCTTGCCACCGTGCCATATACTGTTCCAATTTTATGTAACTAATGGCAGACTATCATGTCAGTTATACCAGCGCAGTGCCGATATATTCCTTGGTGTTCCTTTTAACATTGCATCATACTCGTTGTTAACATTAATGATAGCGCAGGTAACAGGTTTAAAACCGGGTGAGTTCATACATACTTTCGGCGATGCCCATATATACTCAAATCATACGGAACAGGTTGAATTGCAGTTGAGCCGCGAATTTAGGCCGTTGCCTGTAATGCAGTTGAACCCTGAGATAAAAGATATTAATGAATTCACTTATTCCGACTTCATGTTAACAGGTTACGATCCTCATCCTGCAATAAAAGCATCGGTGGCTGTATAGATTATGAGAACGATAACATTTTTGGTAGCAATATCGCAGAATAACGCCATTGGCTGTGAGAACAAGTTGTTATGGCACATACCAAATGACCTTAAGCGGTTTAAGAAGCTAACCACAGGACATACAATAGTTATGGGGATGAATACTTATGAGTCGTTGCCTGTGAAGCCACTTCCAAACAGAAGAAACATAGTAATGACCCGCAAGCAAGGGATTGAATTGCCCGGCTGCGAGATAGCAAATTCGCTTGAAGAGGCAATGCAAATGCTTGACAGCGATAGAGAAAACTTCATAATAGGTGGTGCCCAGATATACCAGGAATTTATGCCGTATGCTGATAAACTGATGCTTACTATAGTGCATAAGGATTTTACTGCAGATACCTTTTTCCCAAAGATAAACTTCGCTGAATGGAGAGAAACCGAGAGAGAAGATATCTTTGACACCTGCAATCTCGGTTTCGATTATTCTTATATCACTTACGTGAGAAGGTAAGTTTAAGCCTGAATGCGGTGTTCACATCATTCAAGTGAAGGCACAACAAAACTCTTTTGAGTATAGGCAGCAAAAACGCCAAGTCCCCCTTTAATGTTACTATAAATTGGTGCCGGTTCAGCGAAAGGATTATCACCATCAAAGTTTTCAAGATCCAGGTGATATTTGTAGTAATTATAGTCAGTTAAAGATAATGTAAAGAAAAGCGGCTGATGAACATGAGGTTGAGGCATATCGTAATAAATTGTTGTATAGAAAAATTGCTCTTTATCGCGGCCTTTATCTGAAACAAATCTTTTTCCTTTCTCAAAATCCTGCTCAAGTAGAGAAGAATCTCTTTTAAACATCCAATCATCACCGCCTGTCATCCAATAATCAATTTTAGCAACTGAAACCCTGTAGTAATCACCTTCGCCCGGATTATCAGTAAATCTGAGATGCCCCTGAAAGCTTAAAATTCCTCCACGCGGAATTGTATCGATATAGATAACCGGATCGGGAGCAGGAGCAGCAGGAACTGTGCAACTTGCTTCAGCGGTATAACCACCCGGTGTAGTAACTTTAAGATAATAAGTTCGGCCTCTTTCAATTGGCATTTGGTCTTTACTTATCAGATAAGATTCTGCTGCATCAGAATAATAGAAAGAAGCAGTATCAGTTCCATTTGAAATGATCACAGTAGCATCTTTATATACCGGAAAATTGCCGTTACTAATTGACGAATAGATAGTACGTGTGAAATATATTGTAGCTGAATTAAAGTTGTTTTCGGGTGAAATAAAACTTGTTACCACTAATTTAGGCTCTGTTTTTGTACATCTACCTCAGTTACCATGTTATCGCATGAAGCTAATATTAGAGGCAAAATATATAATAGTGCTGATTTGAATATCTTCATTGTTGTTAGAATTTGATTGAGTAAGTAACTGATGGTACGGCTGGGAATATTGAAACCTGTTTAAGTACTGTTTTTTGTGTTTCGCTGTTATTATCAATGAAATAGTAGAAAGGATTCTTTCTGCTATATGCATTATATAAACCTAATTCCCAGCGACGTTCATACCTCTCTTTTTTCTTAATAAACTGAACGGCCAAATCGAGGCGGTGGTATGGTTTCATTCGGGATGAATTAAGTCCACCGTAATCATTTACATAATCATATTGGCTTGGAATAGCAACTGAGTGTCCAAGCATTCCTGAAAAGGCCAACAATGGATTATTAATTGCTGCAGGATAATCGCCCAGAGGCATCGTGATTGCATTTCCAGTTCCATAAACCCATGTTGTTGAAAAAGTGACTTTAGGAGTAATCTTATAAATTCCAACAACAGATAAATCATGACGACGATCGTATTTTGCCCAGAACTCTTTTCCATGGTTTACATCATCAAATTGGAGTTTAGTCCATGAAAGAGTATAACCTATCCAGCCACTAAAACGGCCTGATTTCTTATGTATGAGGAATTCAGTTCCATATGATTTGCCTGTACCTTGTGTAACATTATCCTCCCAGGTAAACTCTTCGGCACTGGTAGGATCGTCAATACCAAGAAAGTTAGCACCGGGCTTATACCCAACAATTCTTTTACTCTTCTTATAGTAACCTTCAACAGTAACTGTGAAATCGGTATTTGCAAAATCTTTGGCAATTCCGGCAGAATATTGCCTCGAGTGTTGTGGTTTAACTCTTTCAGTAGAAGGTACCCATAAGTCGGTGGGCAATCCGATACCGGTATTACTCAGCAGATGGATATACTGATTCATCTCGGCATAACCGGCTTTAACCGAAAGGTTTGGTAGTAATTTATAATTCACAACAAGACGAGGTTCTACGCCATGATATATTTTTTTACCCACAAACAGGTTGCTGTATCTAAAGCCTGCATTAGCCTTTAAATTTTCTTTATTAGTGAAGTGATTCTCTATATACGCACCACCTTCGAGCGATTCATAAAGAGTTCTTTTATTGGTATTAGTGTTTGCCTGATCATCAATTTCAACTATTGCCGAAGGCGAAAAGCGATGATTTATAAGGCTTATTCCTGTCCGTATCTGATAATACGGTGATATACTGTTTTCAAGATCGTATTTGAAGGAGAAGTCGCGGATGCCTGATATATATTCAAGTGAGTACTTATGATAGGGTGATTTATCCTCATTATAAATTTTCATGTTATACCGGCTAAAGATAAAGGAGGCGTTAGCAAACACCTTAGGGGTAAATAAGTGGTTCCATCTAACAGTAGCTGTTGCATTTTGCCAATATAAACCTGCTTTTTCCTTATAGCCATTGCCCCAATTATCAGTAAAATAGAATTTGTCGCGACCAAAATACCCACTTATATATATACGGTCGCTTTTGCTTAGATCATGACTTACTTTGGCATTGAGATCATAGAAGTAATAACCGGCTTTTTCACTTCCGTCGCCGATAAATGGCTGCATAAGCACATCAATATAAGTACGGCGACCTGAGATAATAAATGAAGAAACATCTTTTTTTATCGGACCTTCAAGTAGGATTCTTGAAGAGATGATGCCTATTCCGGCTTCGCCCGAAAGCTTTTGTTTATTACCATCCTTCATTGTCATTTCAACGACCGATGATAAACGTCCGCCAAAGCGTGCAGGGAAACCGCCTTTTGTTAGTTCTATACTTTTAAGGGCATCGCCATTAAAGATTGAAAAGAATCCAAATAGGTGGCTGGCGTTATAAACAGGAGCATCATCGAGGATTATAAGGTTCTGATCGGGGCCACCGCCTCTCACATACAATCCACTCGATCCTTCTGATCCTTTCTGAACTCCGGGCATCAGCTGAAGAGCTTTAAATACATCCTTCTCACCTAAAAGTGAAGGTATATCTTTTATCTGGCTAACAGGAATTGATACCATACTTATTTGAGTTGTTTCACTCACTTTCTCAGCTTTAGAGCCTGAGATTACAACTTCGCTCAGGGTAGAGTTGTTGAGATTTACATCGACAGTAACATTGCCGGTTAGTTTGATTTTCTGCAAAGATGCTTCATACCCTACGTAAGAGTATATGATATCATATTCACCTTCGGGTAATGACAACGAATAGAAGCCATAGTTATTGGTGATTGCGCCTAACTTAAGTGATGGTACATAGATGTTTACACCCGGCAAAAGTTCTTTACTGCTGTTTTCTCTAACGTAACCACTGATAGTATAACGTTTTTGAGCACTCAGACCGGTAAGTGCCATAAACATTAGAAAAGTAATTAAGATTTTAAGGGAGAAGGTTAGCGGTAGCCGTTGTAGGGAAAGATTGGTTTTGTGGTTGAATGTGATAGGTTTCTGTTTCATCAGGTTTTTTGCTTTTTCTTTTGTGCTGCAGGGAATAATATATTATTGAGAATTAATCTGTAGCCTGGTGAATTCGGGTAAAGATTTAAATCAGTTGGAGGGTCACCCACTAAATGCTGATAATCTTCGGGGTCATGGCCACCATAGAATGTCCATGTGCCTTTGCCATAAGAACCGTGAATATAACGAGCTTCTCCGGCTGCTTTGTTTTCGCCCATTATTACAACATTAGGTTTAATAAATTTTTTATTAAATGCTGTAGTTTGTCCCATAAAACCTTTTATTACTTGCATGTGGTTTTGAGTAAGCATAGTAGGCACAGGGTCCCATTTGGCTGAAAATTCAAATAGCGTAAAAAAGTCGTTCGATTCATTTATAGTTGATCTACGGGTATTGGTAACGTCAATATTTGATATTTCGTATTCATACGGATTTAATACCACCTGAAAATCTGTGAAGGCAAAGCAATTATGGTAGTCAAGATGTTTATTGGCATCGGGGGTTACGCCATCGCCATCAAAAATCACATCGCAAATATCGATGTGCTCAGCAGCTAATGCAACATCATAACTATCGGGAGCTGAGCACATAGCAAAAAGATATCCTCCGCCGGAGGTAAACTCTTTAATTTTATTTGCAACAGCAAGCTTAAGATCTGAAACCTTTGAGAAACCTAATTTGGCAGCAGTGGCCTCGGTACTTCTTACATCATCAATATACCATTGTGCAGTTCTATATGCTGACCAAAACTTTCCAAATTGCCCGGTAAAGTCCTCATGATGAAGATGCAGCCAGTCGTATAAAGGAAGTGAACCTCCAATTACCTCCTCATCATATAAAACATCATAAGGCACTTCGGCATAGGTAAGCGCGAGTGTAACAGCATCATCCCAGGGAAGTTTGTTTTTCGGAGAGTAAACTGCAACTTTTGGCGCTTTTTGAAGCTTCATTTCATCCATATTCGATTGTGGGTCGGCTATTTCATTTAAAATAGCATTGTGTTGCACATCGGCGATAACCTGATATGATACACCTCTTACAACACATTCGCCTTCAAGCATCTGGTGATGGCGGAACATAAAACTACCACCTCTGAAATTTAATAACCAACTTACTTCTACCTGTTGTTCCAGAACCCAATATGTTAATCCATAAGCCTTTAGATGATTCTTTTGAGAATTATCCATTGGGATTAAAATGTAAGCTGCGTGTATGTGAATACTTAATATGCTGAGTAAAAGAAAGAAAGCGACTTTTTTCATAATGGTGCAAATATACCATATAACGCACTATAATTAAAAATGTTACTTTTTGAATTAGAATGGTGGCTCATCGTTTCGTGCTTCAGAGTTTGTCTCTTCTTTATTTAGCTTCGATTGTATTGTTACATATTTGTTGCTGGGGGCAATTGGAGATAAAGAATTACCACCTACATCCGGATCTGTGAACTTGGCATATCTGCTTATAAACTTAAGATTAATATCGTGAAGCGCACCATTTCTATGCTTGGCAATGCTTATTTCGGCAAGTCCCTGCATTGATTCAGCATCAGCACCCACATCCTGACGATAATATTCGGGTCTGTAAATAAACAATACCATATCGGCATCCTGCTCAATAGCACCCGACTCTCGCAAGTCGGATAATAAAGGTTTTTTACTTGGTCTGTTCTCAACAGATCGGTTTAGCTGTGAAAGTGCAATTACAGGTACATTAAGTTCTTTTGCAAGACTTTTTAATGATCTTGATATGTTACTGATTTCCTGTTCACGATTACCATTACTCCGTTCAATACCACTTGACATCAACTGAATGTAATCGATTATTATCATTTGAATGTTATGCTGAGCTTTTAATCGCCGGCATTTTGCCCGCAATTCAAAGATCGAGAGGGAAGGAGTGTCGTCAATATACAAAGGTGCATCAATTAAACTCTTGATTCTTGTATTAAGCTGTTGCCATTCATAAGGCATCAAATCACCTTTTTTCAGTTTATCGCCGGCAAGTTCAGCCTCGGCTGAAATAAGACGTGTTACTAATTGAACTGATGACATTTCAAGAGAAAAAACAGCTACCGGTTTTTTAAAATCGATAGCAGCATTACGGGCAATAGTAAGTACGAAAGCAGTCTTACCCATACCAGGACGCGCTGCAATAACAATAAGATCAGAAGGTTGCCAACCTGATGTTACTCGGTCAAGTTCAGTAAAGCCCGAACCAACACCGGTAAAAGCACCTGAGCTATTCTTTGCAGCTTCAATGTTTTTAACAGCGTTGCGGATAAGCGATTGCATATCTATATAATTGCGGCGCAAGTTATTTTCTCCAACCGAAAATAGCTCATTCTCAGCTTTATCAAGTAGATTAAATACATCAGTAGTGTCTTCATAAGCATCCCTGATAATTTCGGAAGAGATTCTGATAAGCTCTCTTTGAATGAACTTCTGTATGATTATACGTGTGTGAAATTCAGTATTGGCAGATGAAGCAACACGGTTAGTAAGTTGGGCAATATAGTAAGGGCCTCCGGCTATTTCAAGCTCGCCTGAGAATTTAAGTTCATTAGTAACTGTAAGTATATCAATAGGTTCAGTTTTTGCGAATAACCTTGTAATCGCCGAAAAGATTATCTGATGTGCCTCTTTATAGAAGGCTTCAGGGCGAATAATATCAATAATTGATGCCAGTGCATCCTTCTCCAGCATAATTGCTCCTAGTACAGCTTCTTCAAGATCTACAGCCTGCGGAGGTAACTTCCCATAGTTAAAAAGATCAGCTTTTGTGATCTTCGATTGTAGTGTTTCTTTGTATTTTGTCTTACTTTCTCCCATACTTCAAAAATAATGAAGCATTTGGTTCAAAAAGAAAAAACCGGAAATTAAAGTTATCAACATTCAGGTAAGGCTTAGAGCAATTTTTTCTCTTGCTATATCATCTCTTAATCAATCTTAATTGAAGTAGTTTACATGCTTTTATCTTAGTTTCTTTATGCTTCTATTATATTGTTACCTGTTGCTTTCTCAGAAAGGAAATAAACGTAGTCTTAGCGTTACTCTATGATGAGTTGTATTAAATGCTCTGCTGATTTACCTGGGCATTGGTTTAACGATTTGTACTGGTGCAGAAGATTTTGTGGCTTATGGAGATATCCTGACGAAATGTAAAAGAGACGCAGGAAGTTGCGTCTCTCGATACAAATGTTTTTATATTATGTCAATAGTAGTGTAAACATTCAATTGTACAAAGGTATCCACCAAAGAAAAGTCATCCAGACCAATTATAGTTTGGTAACCTTTGTTTCAACTGTGATTGTAAACTACTTTCCTGTAATAGAAATAAGTTCTACTTCAAAAATAAGGGTTGCGCCTCCTGGTATTGGTCCGGTTCCACGGTCACCGTATGCTAAATCACTAGGGATATAAAAGATATACTTAGCTCCGGGTTGCATTAATTGAACGCCTTCTGTCCATCCCGGTATCACACCATTTAGAGGGAACTTTATTGTTTGACCTCTTTCAACTGATGAATCGAAAACAGTTCCATCAATAAGTTTTCCTGTGTAATGTACTTCAACTTCATCAGTAGCAGAAGGATGTGCTCCGGAACCTTCTTTAATTACTTCATATTGTAATCCGCTGGCAGTTTCCTTAACACCTAACCGCTTTTTGTTTTCTTCAAGGAATGCAGCACCTTTTGCTTTTTCAAAAGTAGTTTCCTGGGTTGATTTCTGATCTCTTTTAGCCATCATTTCCTGTTGAAACTGAATCATTAGGCGTGTTGTTTCTTCAGCACTTATTAATGAGTCATTACCAGATATGCCATTTTTAATTCCAAGATTGAAAGCAGTTTGATTGATCTGAATGTCATTTGTTTTCAGATTGTTTCCAATGTCGTGACCAATTATATAGCTTAAAGAATCCATCTTTGATGTAAGTGTGATATTTTCAGTGGCAGGCTTTGCATCGGTTTTGTTGCCTTTTTTCTTTTGTGCTGAAGCCTGAAAACCGGTAATTGTTAATGCTACCAGTATTAAAATTGAGATTGTGTTTTTCATAATTAATTATTGATTTAGGTAATGCAAAGTTAACTATTCAGTTAGTAAATATCTATAATCTTGTAAAATATATTAAACCTAAACATTACAAGACAATAATATCCTCTTCAGCAATAGGAATTTCGCCTTTAAATCGCTGGTACAATCTTGCGATAGCAACAACATCTTTTTGACAATATACTTTAATTCTCTCGAGATCACCATCCTGCCAGTATATGGAGCCTACCTGACTTCCCATTATATCATCCTTTGGTGTTTCAATTCCAAGAATTCGAGTTAACAGTTCAAGAGATGTATAATTCTTGTGATCGCCAAACTTCCATAACTCCATTGTATCAATATGCCTGATTTCCCATGGCTTGCACATAGCGGTATCGAGAATCGAGGGCAGCTTAATGTTGTTTACTATAAGACGCCTCGAAATGTATGGGAAGTCAAATTCTTTCCCATTATGGGCACACAATAATGAATCAGATTTATTGTAACTCCTGTTTAATAATTCAGTGAACTCTTTTAGGATCAAATACTCATCGTGGCCGTAAAAAGACTTAATGCGTAGTTTGTTTTCGCGTAATATGCCGACCGAGATTACAATAATCTTCCCGAACTCTGCATATATACCTGCCCTTTCATAAAGCACATTGGGGGTGTCGGATTCACTTCTCGAAAGATATCCGGCCTTTTTATCCCATAGTGATCTATCTATCTCTGACACATTGTCATAGCTCTTGTACTGTGATACAGTTTCTATGTCAAGAAATAAAACATTTTCATTTTTGATGTTCTGCAGCATGAAATCGTAATTTTGCCATAAAAATAGATAATATTTTTTGCTTGTTTTAATGTTTAGCTTTCAGACAATATAATACTGACAGAGTATGCGCAATAAATTTATTACTTTCATTATTGGTGCAATGTTTTTAAGTGCCTTAAATTCAGCTTGCAAAAAGAATGAAAGCGCTGTAGTTGAGCCTAGCGTGTCGGTTAATTATAATTCAACTCAATTTTTCGGCTTTCAGGATACAATTTTTGTAAGTGGCAGCATTGAGCATGCGAAAAACATCCTTAAGGTCTCAATTGGGGTTGTTGATAAGAAACTTAACTCTTTATTGCCCGGTGTAGTACTTGAACCTATGAGTCCGAGCTATCCTTTTCAGTCGTACATAGTTGTGAATAACAGGTATATCAGCGAAAGTGATAACTATTTATTAATAAAGGTGGATGATGGTTCTGAAATCTGGAATTTCTGGTATCCTATTAATCTGTCAATTCTTGATAAAGAGCTAGAAAGCGTGATGGTTGTAACCGGCATTTCGGATAATAGAAGTTTATGGAAGACGAGTTCCGGGAATATTGAAAAGCTCTTGGCATGGAATTCAGACTATATTGGGTCGGCTATTGATTCAAGATTAAGAATGTTCTATACCTCCGGGCAGTCAAGCGGTGGTATCATGGCTTTTGATTTAGCTGAAAAAGTGCTTAAATGGTCAGTGCCGACGCAATTTGGTAGTTCTTTACCAACTTTCACTTCGTTTCATGGATCAGAAGATCTTTTGTCGGTGGGATTGTATAATGGTGTTATAGAATCATTTAATGGTAAAGGTAGCAAGAACATGAGTTCAGATGCGATACCGAATGCTAGGAGCAGGTCGATTCTTAATCTTGACAAGTTTGTTATTGCTGCCTATGAAATCATTGGTGGCGGATCATCGCGCAAACTAATAGTTTATAATTATCCTTCGGGAGTTATCTACACTCAATTCGAATTTACAGGAAAAGTAATTGGAATGATTCCTTTAGAGGATGATGAAGTGTTACTGCTGATTGAAAACAATAGCTCCACCAAATCTTATATATGCAATATCAGGCAAAAAACCTTATTATTATTGCATACAGTTACTGATCAATTAATTACCAATATTGCAGGTAACTATGATCATGTTTTTTTAGCAACAGAAAACGGCGTAATGTGGTATAGACCTCAAATTGGAAGTGTTGTTCCATACTTAATGGTAAGTGGGGTTGTTTCAATGGCTTACAATAACTTAGATAATATACTGTACATCGGATACCAGAATAGAGTAGAGGCTTATCGCTTGAATTCAACTAATATCCTAAGTAAGTGGGATTTTATTGATCCTGTTATTGATGTGAAACTACTCTATAACAAATAATCATCTGCAATGCATGATCTGAAGGTTATTACATCTGATGATGGCTCATCAACAATCTTTAATGAAGATAAGAATGAAACTTATCACTCCAGGCATGGGGCCATTCAGGAATCTATGCATGTTTTTATTATGAATGGTTTGTTGCAGGCATTCAGTGGAAAGCAGCATCTCAATATTCTCGAAGTAGGACTAGGCACCGGATTGAATGCTTTGCTTACTATACAGTACCTGCAAAATAGTAATAAGTCATCTCCCGGCAAATCAATCAATTATGTTGGCATAGAACCATATCCGTTACACAAAGACTATATTGATAAACTTAATTACTGTCAACAGCCTGATCTTTCACATCTGAGCAAAGTTTTCAATTCACTTCACACATCCGGATCAAATTTAGAAATTACATTCCTCAATAATTTCACCTTCAGAAGAGATGAGGTGAGATTACAAGAGTTTGAAACAGCTCATGCATTTTTTGATTTGGTATATTTTGATGCATTTTCACCTGCAGCAGAACCGGATCTGTGGACAGATGAAACCTTCAGTAAGCTCAGACTGCTAATGAGAAGTGGTGGAATTCTGGTAACTTACTGTAGCAAGGGCGATGTTCGTCGTTCACTTCAGCGAAACTCTTTTAGTACCGAACGGTTAAAAGGTCCTCCCGGAAAGCATGAAATGCTGAGGGCAACTGCTATTTGACCCTTATTGATTTAATCTTCTTGTTATAAGGTGATCTATTACCAAAAAAAGATTCTTTGGGCTTAATGTGCGCCAATTAACGTTTTTAAGTAATCCGTCAAGGTTTAGGTAATAATCGAGTCGTCCTCTGTAAAACTCATCAATTACATGGTCACGAAAGTTGATCATAGCAATCCAGCCATCTTCAATATCTTCAAACCATTCCTGATAATACGAATCATCATCAGCGTGGAAGTTGAGAACATTCTCACCTATCAGCATGAATTTATTTACACCTTCACGCATAAGAGGTTCAATTAAGTTCCGCTTCAGATACATTATATCATTATAAAGGCAATCGTTCCATTCGCCAAGCATCTCAATGATTGCATAACCATCGTGGTAATCAACAAATAGAACTTTAGTGTATAATGTGGCTGAACCAATCTCATCCCAACGAGGGTGGATATAGTAATTGTAGATGACATTAGTGCAAATCATCTCACTATACTCACGACCATAAAAAGGAGATCGTTCATCGAGTGATGAATTGTATAAATCCTCCCAGGAATAAAAAGGTTCTATATCGTGCATAAATCCTGATTATTAGCTCATTAATAGTGAAACGGCAAAATTACACTATTGTTATCTTTTCTCCTGTAAAGAGATGTTAATTTTGCAAAGTATCAACATTAACAGGTGAAAGTTCAGAATATTGCTAATAAAAAGAACAAACAAGAATTTGTTACCGGATAAGTATTAACACCGGTATTTATAGTCGGATCCAGGGTCGGTTAACACCCATAATTCCCATAGGTATCACGATTATAATCAATAGCAGTGAAATGAATGTCCAAATGAAAAGGGTTCTTACCTTTTTTGATTCAACCAGCTTCCGCTTGCTAATTGAAAAGCCTAATTGTGCCAAAATGATTGCAATTACACTTATTGCTGTATGTTCAACGGCCCAGAATCGCAATCCCGGTGATTTCATTGCTGCACCAAAGTCATTAAAAGCTGCTTGAGTTACCGGACTAAGAAAGAAGTATAATATTATACCAACAAGAAACTGCAAATGCAGTGAGCTTATATAGACTAAAGCTATTTTCCTGATTGGTGAGTAATTCTTGTTTTCTGAATAAAAGTAATTAAGGCTCATGAAAATGACAATGAGTCCGGCTATTAATATTAACCAACGGTTCCATGAGTGCAGAATAAGAAAAAGAGTGTATAAACTATCCATAAAAAGTTTTTACATTAAACCACTATCCATATCTTTTGTTTGCAAATAATAAAGACGCAAAACCTTGATTTTACTAAGCAAGATGATGCGTCTTTATTGTAATAATATTGCTAATGACTGATTCTTATGCAACTATGTATTTTTCAATGACCGAATCAGTATGAGCATTAAATTTTACCTCATATCAACAACTTCAACCCCCGGGTGATCAGCAGCTTTAAATGTGAACATGTTATCGTAATAGTTCTGGTTTACTTCCATTTTGTTAACTATATAACTGTAAACTGAACCGTTTTTATCGAAGATTGAAATAGATTCAATCATCTTCTTACTTCTGTCTATTGTAACTTTAACCTTATTGAAATTCTTCTTCTGGTTAGGAGTAAGTTCAACTATCTGTTGTTGAGGAGTTTCTTTAATAAGCTTTGCTTTATACTTATCAGTGTATGAGTTTAAAAGATTTGTAGGTGTAATAGCCTCTTCATTATCACTTACATTATTTACCTGTACTTCGTTGGCATCTTTTATGTATGTCCATACTGTTTGCCCGTCGCTAATTACATCCTGACCTGATACTGTAAGTTTGTATTTGTCACCTTTTGAGACAAGTACACCTTTATAGCTATCGTTAATTTTCTGAGCGTTATTTTCCATTTGGTAGGTAAATTCAATGCGAATGCTTTTATAAGCTTTGGTTGTTTTTGCAACTTCATTAAGGATTGTCTGCGCCTTATTATCAGCTTGTGCAGATACAATCATAGTCATGATCATTGCAATGTAGGTTAAAACTGTTTTTTTCATAGTGTTTTGTAGTATTTAAAATGAATCATTTTTGCTATCCATATCCAAGTCCTTCAAAAACTGTTCCAAAGCTATTTCATTAGATACTTTCACTTCGCGAGCTTTGCTACCTTCAAATGGTCCGACAATACCTGCAGCTTCAAGCTGGTCAATTATTCTACCTGCTCTGTTGTATCCAAGTTTAAGTTTTCGTTGAAGGAGTGAGGTACTTCCTTGCTGGGTGGTTACTATTATTCGGGCAGCATCTTCAAAAAGCTCATCTCTTTCACCTGCATTAAACTCAACCTCTTTTTCATCTTGTTCATCAGAAAATTCAGGTAGATGATAAGCATCTGGATAGCCTCTTTGAGAACCAATGAACTCTGTAACTCTTTCTACTTCATGGGTGTCGACAAATGCACATTGTAAACGAAGCAGATCACTTCCGGTAGATAATAGCATATCGCCCCTGCCAATTAGCTGATCAGCTCCTCCACTATCGAGAATAGTGCGTGAGTCAATCTTTGATATTACCCTGAATGCTATACGAGCAGGGAAGTTTGCCTTAATTGTACCGGTAATTATATTAACCGATGGTCTTTGAGTAGCAATAACCAAATGAATACCAATAGCTCTTGCTTTTTGTGCAAGCAGAGTTAGTGGAACTTCAATCTCTTTACCTGCTGTCATAATTAAATCGGCATACTCATCAATGATCACTATTAAATATGGCAGGAACCTGTGACCATGCAAAGGATTTAACTTACGGGCGATAAACCGGGTATTGTACTCTTTAATATTTCGTACCTGTGCATCCTTTAGGAGATCATACCTGTTCTCCATCTCTATATTCAGAGAGTTCAAAGTCCTTACTACCTTACGCGTATCTGTGATAATTGCCTCTTCTGAATCAGGAAGCTTAGCAAGGAAATGACGCTCAATCTTCGAGAATAAAGTAAGTTCAACTTTCTTCGGGTCGATCATAATGAATTTTACTTCCGAAGGATGTTTGCAATAGAGTATCGAAGTAATGATTGCATTTAGCCCAACTGATTTTCCTTGTCCTGTTGCTCCGGCCATTAGAACGTGAGGCAATTTCGCGAGATCAATTATATATGGTTCATTCTGAATAGTTTTCCCAATACCAAATGGCAATTCATACTTGGCTAATGCAAATTTATCTGAACCTAGTATTGTTTTTATTGGTACAATTTCCGGCTTAAGATTTGGCACCTCTATACCAATGGTTCCTTTTCCTGGAATTGGTGCAATTATACGGATGCCCATTGCGGCAAGACTAAGTGCAATATCATCTTCCAGATTTCTGATCTTTGATATTCGTACTCCTTTAGCAGGAATTATTTCATATAATGTTACTGTAGGGCCAATTGTTGCTTTAATCTTGTCGATAGCTATGCCATAATTGCCCAGGGTTTCAACAATACGATCCTTATTTAATTCCAATTCTTCTTTCTGTGCAGCATACGAAACGCTACCAGGCACATAATCATCAAGTAGATCAAGTGTAGGTTTTAGGTAAGATGGTAATTCCAATGTGGGATCAAATTCAGTATCAATAGTGTAATGTTTCACTGAATCAGGTTCTTCTTCTGCCGTTTCTTCATTTGGCGTATTATCCAAAAATGGAGTAGGTGTTTCTATAGTGAATTCAATGTCAGAAGAATCTGTTATAACAGGTTGCTCTTTTTCAGGTTCCTGATTGAAAACAAATACATCATCTTCATCTTCCTCATCATCTTTAACCGCATATTCTACCGTGTTGTATTTGTCTTCGGGAACGTTCTGACTATTTCTTAATGGTTCCTTCTTCTCATTATAAGTAGGTATGCTGTTTTTTGAAGTTGACATTGCCGCCTCTTCCTGACCAAATATCTCATCTTCAGATTCTGATACCGGTGGTTTTGGCAGTCTTAGAGGCATATTGAATGCAATAACAAGGAATGATATTGTCGAAAAGAGCAGCAGTATTGCTGTTCCGGTCTTCCCCAGGAGTCCTGATAACCATACTGACGACTGAAAACCTGTTACTCCGCCAAGTATAGCAAACGATGTATTTTCAAATATATAGCCGCAGGCAACTGTAGTGATTACCATAGCCACTAACGACACTAAGATAGTTTTGGCAATTGGTAAAATGCTAACTTTCAATGATAACCTGATGCCTATGACGCTAATAATAAGTATTAAAAAATATGCTGATATTCCAAAGCCTTTCTTTATTAGTAATATTGACAAAGCTGCTCCGAGTCGTCCTGCCCAATTATCAGCTTCTAACGATTGATTAGCGAATATGTCATTAAAAGAAAAGTGCTCAAATATATCATCGGCATTCCATTGGAAGTATAAGAAGAGGTATGATGTAAAAGCAAATAGTAGATAAACGGAAAACAGAATCAGAAAGACCCCAAAGATCTTACTGATTCTGCCATCTGTTAACCAGGCAGGTAAGGATTTTTTACTTTGTGTTTTTTGTTTCTTCTGACTTGTTGGAGTTTCTTCCTTAGGTCGATTCTTCTTTAGACTATTTCCCTTAGCTGCCATTATTCACTTTTAATTTTTTACATTCCGCCATACATCTTTCTTACTTCCTCAGGTGTAGTTACTTTATAATCCGAAGGAACTTCGAACTCACGGTTAGATACTTTTGATTTCTCAATTTTAACCGCTGTGAGCAACATATTCATACCCTGGTATTTATAGTTGAATTCTAAAGGAATACCATCAAGATTTCTATACTCATTATCATAGAACAATTTATTGTTGCCAATTTCATTGGTATAATACACCACAATAGGATTAGCCTTTGTTCTCTCATCACCATAATGAATGTTTGCTTTCTTGCAAACGTAGCCTGCAATTTCTTTAGTCTCATTAGTAGGCTCTACTATGGGTTCTTTATTTACTTTCGATGCAGTATTAGCCTTTATAGCCATCTTGCTACCATGTAAGTCGGCCAGTATAAAAGTTGTTTTTGCATCTGAATCAGTAAGTAATATCTGGTTAATACCTCCTGAAGTTACTTCAGCTCTTGTTTTATTGCCATTAAGCATAACCTTCATTATTTTAGGCATTGCTGCTAATTGGCTTTCATCCATATTTGAATTAGGATAAGTCACATTATAGGTGATAACACCTCTAAATGCATCACCTTTACCCTGTGCATTTGCTGTAATTGCTGATGTTAATAATAACATTGCAATTCCTATAGTGAGTTTTAGTTTCATGGTTTATTCTGTTATTTAGTTTGCTTACTGAATTGGGTTATTAGTTTTCTTCCTTTATTTCAATTTTCTCAATTACATCACCACCCCTTATCTGATCGATAACTTCAACACCTTCATATACTTTACCAAAACATGTATGATTGCGATCAAGGTGTTGAGTGTTCTGGCGGTTATGACAGATAAAGAACTGTGAACCACCTGTATTTCTTCCGGCATGTGCCATTGAAAGAACACCACGGTCATGATACTGGTTGTTGCCGGTTAACTCACATTTAATAGTATATCCCGGTCCACCGGATCCTGTACCATTAGGACATCCACCTTGTATTACGAAATCAGGTATTACTCTATGAAATGTAAGTCCATCATAAAAACCACTTTTAGCTAACTTAATAAAATTAGCAACTGTATTAGGAGCATCTTCTTCGTAGAATTTAACTTTCATTACTCCCTTTTGTGTATGAATTTCAGCTGTTTGCATAATATATTATTTAATTGTTCTCATTAATTTGTTAAATCTTATTTTTCCGTCGAACAGAGTTCTGTTATTATCTAATGAAAGCCATACAAACACTGCTTTCCCAACTATATGATCAATGGGTACAAACCCCCAGAACCGTGAGTCAGCTGAATTGTGACGATTATCACCCATCATCCAATAATAATCCATTTTGAAAGTGTATTCAGTTGCTTCTTCACCATTAATATAAATCTTCTTTCCTTTTCTCTCAAGAGTATTTAGCTCATAAGCTTTTATAACACGCTCGTAAAGAACTATATTAGTATCATTTATGGCAATTGTTGTGCCAGCTTTTGGAATAATTATAGGGCCATAATTATCTACATTCCATGGGTAAATAGAATCGAATGGAAAAGTATAAAATTGCCAGAAACCTTTAGGCTGAATGATCTTCTTAACTTCTTTAACATTTGCAAAGCCTTTTATTCTTTCGGCGGTGGCGTTTGTTAAAGTCATTTCATATTCATCCTGCTGAGCCACATAAATTGGTTCAGTTATATCGAGATTTGCCAGAATCTTAGGATTTAGTTTTGAACCATCAGTTCTCACAAGATATTTAAACTGAGCATTTTCAGGTAATTCAGAAGCTTTACCATTTACATAAACCACCTGATCAATAATCTGAATTGTGTCGCCTGGTATACCTATGCACCTCTTGATGTAGTTTTCGCGTTTATCAACCGGACGGGCAACAATGTCACCAAACCTAAGTTTGTCATTCCAAACTCTTTGTCTGCCAAAGTCTCTAACGAAACTGTAGTAACTTTGATTCTGCATCTTAAGAGCAACAGTATCTCCATCGGGATAGTTAAAAACCACAACATCATTATTCTTAATTTTTTCAATACCCGGGAATCTGTAATAAGGCAGTTTCAACCATTCAACGTACGATTTAGTAAATTGAGTAAATGGAAGTGTATGATGCACGAAAGGAAAAGCTATAGGGGTATTTGGAGCTTTGGGTCCATAACTGAGTTTACTAACAAACAGAAAATCACCAACAAGAAGCGACTTTTCCATTGATGAGGTTGGGATCGTGTATGCTTCAACCATAAACATTCTGATTATAGTTGCAGCTATTACGGCAAAAATGATTGCATCTATCCATTCGCGTGAAGCGGTTTTTTTAGGCCTAACACGCTCAGATGGGATTGTATAATCTCCCTTTTTCTTGCTACCCAACCATGGAAGATATATGTATGGAAATAATACCGCTATTGCCTGTTCGCCTAGTGAATATTTCCTATAGCACTTTAAGGTTTCAACAACCATCAGCATTATAACAAAAACATTGATAAACGGTATAATCAATATGATATACCACCATAACGGTTTGTTGATAATTTTAAGCCAGAGGTAGTAGTTAAGGAGCGGAACGGCCGATTTCCAACCCTTATATCCTGCATTTTCAAAGGTATTCCAGAGTAACACCGGAAAAAAGATTATGCCGATTAGTATTATTGTTGTTAGTGACATAATGTCAGTTTTAATTATAAGCCTCTATTAAGTGCTTGATGTGCAAATTTATATTAAAATTCTAATTATTGCTTAATCCAGGAGATCGTTCATCGAATAATAACCAACTTTATCTTTAACCCATTCACAAGCAATAATCGCACCAAGTGCAAATCCTTTTCTGTTGTGAGCACTATGGAGTAATTGAATTGAGTCGATCTCCGAGCTCCAGTTTATAATATGTGTGCCGGTTACTTCACCTACCCGTTCACTTTTAACTTTAATTGCATCATCTTCTGCTTTGTTAGCCATGCTCCATGACCTATATCGGCTATGATTGGTTATTATACCATCAGCAAGGGTTATAGCAGTTCCACTCGGGGCATCTTTCTTATGAATATGGTGTATTTCATGGATATCAACTTTATAGTCGGGAATTGGTGATAACAGTTTAGCTAACTGATTATTTATCCGAAAGAAGATATTGACTCCAATACTGAAGTTAGATGAGTAAAAGAATGTTTTCCTTTGATTAACAGCCAAATCCTTTAACTCCGGTATAAGTTCATTGAGCCCGGTAGTGCCCGAAACAATAGGTATATTATAGTTAAAAGCGCGTTTAATTACGGAAGGAGCACTGTCAGGAGTGGTAAAATCGACAATAACATCGCAGTTACTGATAGTATTGTCATTTTCAAGTTTGAACCAATCATTTTCATCATTACAGATTGCCATGATCTGATGGCCTCTTTCAAGAGCGATTCGCTCAATCTCGTGGCCCATTTTGCCGTATCCTGAAATTATTATTTTCACTGTTCTATATCAAAAGTTCATACGCAAGCTTAATCCTCCTGTTCCCTTTGGATATTCAGGTGTCTTTATTATGATGGGTTGAATGTTGAGAGTTAAGTTTTCAGAAACATCATAATCAAAAAAGTGTGCATCAACAGCAGCATCAACTGCATTAAGAAGGTACAAAGCTGCAGTAAAGATAACAGAAAGTTCAACACGGCGCCGATAGAAATCCCTTCCTCTTAAGAGATCGTTAACATCAGTGTATCGTGCAACATAATCATTATTAGTAGGAGTAGTGTCGTTTCTCATCCTGTATCTGTATGCATCAGTAAATTTATTCATCTCCTTACTGTTAATACTGATATTATAAGCCAGGGCACCAAAACCGGCATAAATAATAGGTATTTTCCAATATTTGCGGTTATACGCCTGACCTAAGCCTGGTAGCACGAGTGAATATATAGTAGCTTTATGTGCAGAGTGAACCTGTGTTGTAATGGTATCCTGAGCAATTTCTTGTGCTTGAGTTACAGGCGCATATAGGAGCATAAATAATACCACTACAGGTATTATCAATGGTATCTTAAAACACGCCAATGAGCACTTTATACGTTGCATTTTATTGTACAGAAGCTGTTAATTCCTGTAATAGGCGTTCCAGTTCTTTTTTTGATTGAAAGCTAATAACGATATTACCTTTTCCTTTATTGTTAAGCTGCACACTCACCTTTGTTTTGTACCTTTCGGCCAAAGTAGTGCTATAATTTGCAACTTCCTCAGGAATAGCCTTTTTTGCAGGTGTTTTCTTATCAACAGGGGGCTTCGAGTAATTACGTACAGTTTCTTCAACTTCTCTTACCGACAAATCCCTGTCGATGATCATGTTTAATATTGAAACCTGAGCAGACTCATCTTCAATATTTATCAATGCTCGGGCATGACCCATTGTGATTTTGCCATCACGAATAGCTACTTGTACTTCAGCAGGTAACTTAAGGAGTCGAATGTAATTTGCGATAGTAGTGCGGTTTTTGCCTACGCGTTGACTTAGTTCCTCCTGAGTTAGTTCGCACTCGTCAAGCAAGCGCTGATAACTAATGGCAATTTCAAGAGCGTTAAGGTTCTCACGCTGAATGTTTTCAACAAGAGCCATCTCAAGCACTTGCTGATCATTTGCAATTCTAATGTAGCATGGAACTTCGGTAAGACCTGCCAACTGCGAAGCCCTAAGTCTGCGTTCACCTGAAATGAGCTGATACCTGTCGTAGCCCATTTTTCTTACAGTAAGCGGCTGAATAATCCCTTGTTCTTTAATTGATTCAGCAAGATTACTAAGTGCTTCTGCTTCAAAATCAACCCTTGGTTGAAAAGGGTTTGTTTCTATCTGAGTTATGGGGATAGCTGCAACAGCTCCTGCCACAAAATTTCCTGATATATCTTTAGAGGTAATGTCGGTATCCGGACTTTCAAGGATGGCACTTAGTCCACGGCCAAGAGCCTTCTTTTTAGAGTTCATCTTCAATATTTATTTGTTTTTCGGAAGATTTTATACGGGTTAGTTCATTCTTCTGCAAAATCTCACGGGCAAGATTTAAATAGTTTATTGCTCCGCTTGAATTTATATCGTGCATTATAATAGTTTCACCAAAACTTGGCGCTTCGCCCAACTTAGTATTCCTGTTTATGAGCGTTTCAAAAACCATATTCTGAAAATGTGCTTTAACTTCATCAACTACCTGGTTAGATAAACGAAGCCTTGAATCATACATTGTCAGTAAGATACCTTCTATATCAAGAGAAGGGTTGAGGCGCGACTGAACTATCTTTATGGTGTTGAGTAGTTTACCTAATCCTTCAAGCGCAAAGTATTCGCATTGAACAGGCACAATAACAGAATCGGCGGCAACAAGTGCATTAACAGTAATTAAACCAAGCGACGGACTGCAATCGATAACAATGAAATCATAATCGCCTTTTATTTTATTTAATACCCTTCTGAGTAGTTTTTCGCGATTTGGCTGATGTATTATTTCTATCTCAGCACCTACGAGATCAATGTGAGCCGGTAAGATATCGAGGTTAGGTGTAGTAGTGTTGAGAATAATGTTTCTTGGCTCTACTTCATCCATAAGACACTCATACACACTGGTCTTGATGTTTTTTGGGTCAAATCCAACTCCCGATGTACTGTTAGCCTGAGGATCGGCATCTATAATTAGTGTACGATACTCAAGTACAGCAAATGCAGCACCCAGATTAATTGCGGTTGTTGTTTTACCAACTCCTCCTTTTTGATTGGCAATAGCTATTACTTTACCCATGTATGTTGTTAAGTGCTTTAAGTCAACTGATTAATTTCACGATAATATTACTAATCGCACCACAAAAATACAATTTTTTACTGCATTATCTCAATTTGGCACTCAAAGTTGTTAACATACTTATGCATAAGTTTAAATCTCAACCTGTTTGTATTGAAGAAGTGTTAAAGATAGACTTTAAGCGTTGTTTAAGCCTTATATAAGCGTTTTTTAAGCGTTAAAGAGACGCTTAAAAGACGCTTAAAAGACGCTTAAAGGACGCTTAAACTAGTAATTTGATAGTAATCAATAAACATCTTCTCTCGCCTGAATTCAGAAAATGGAGGTGTTTTTTTTAAAAACTCCTAACTTATCTTCTCACCTCGTGTTCTCATTATGAAGATATATAGAAGCGCAAATGCAGAGTTTTAAGAAAAAGCGTAGCAGTAGTTAATTTTGACAGCTATCATAGTTCAAAATGATGTATTTTTGCAGCCACTTAATAAAAAGTTCATTTACATAATAGATTTCATGCTAAGCAGAAGGCACTTAAGAATAAAGGTTATGCAGGCATTATATGCTCATTTTCAAACTGAGGATAGTAATGTTATTGCAGGTGAGAAAAAGCTGATTGAGAATATTGAAAGCATATACGATTTGTACGTTTATCTTTTGTCGGCGTTAATTGAGATAAACGATGTTGCACGTAATATGATGGAAGATGCCAGACAAAAATTTCTTCCAACAGAATCTGATATAAATCCCAAAACACGTTTCGTTAATAATCAATTTATCGCACAATTAGACTCTAATCGTGATTTGAAGAAGCATATTAACCGGTTAAAAATTAATTGGTCTGATAATCATGATGTTTTCAGAAAAATCTTCCTGAATTTCAGAGAAACCCAAGATTATAAAACTTACCTCGATTCGCCCAGCACCGATTATAAAGAGGATAAAGAATTGGTTGTGAAATTACTAACCAACGCTTTACTTGGCAGCGATCCCTTTGTCAGCATTATAGAGGAAAAGAATCTATTTTGGATTGATGATATGGACACTGCAGTTATGATGGTTTTGAAGACCATTAAAAAGTGGTCAGTTAATACCGATGAATTCAAGCAACTGCCCCCGTTAATGATATCGCCTGATGAAGAAGGCGAGGATCTTATAAGAGATTTTGTGATAAAGTTATACAGAAAGACAATTGTAAACAGCAATGAATACAGTGAACTGATATCCAAATATGCTGCCAATTGGGAGTTTGAGCGAATTGCAGTTTTAGATGTGGTTTTATTTAAGATGGCACTCGCTGAACTTATTGAATTCCCTTTTATCCCTGTAAAAGTCACTATTAATGAATATATTGAGATATCGAAAGAGTATAGTACACCCAAGAGCAGACAGTTTATAAACGGTCTTCTCGACCGACTTTCGATTGATCTTAAGAAAGAAGGTAAGATCCGAAAAACCGGTAGAGGACTTTTAGAGTAGCCACACCTAAAATTTTAGCTATCTTTGTAAAAATTACTGCTTCAAATTTTTATAACGATGAAACGCTCATTTTTCTATTTAATACTCACAGGACTCATTAGCTTTACAATGTCCTGTAACTCAACAACCGACAATAGCCAATTGAATCCGGGTGATATTATAAAAAACCCAAATAGTGCATCGGGAGTTGTAAATTCTGATCTTGCAGTTATTGAATTTGAAAACGATTTTTATGACTTTGGTCGTATTATTCAGGGTGAGAAAGTTTCCTATAATTTTAAGTTTAAAAATACAGGGAAATCTGATCTTATTATATCAAGGGTTACATCAACCTGCGGTTGTACTGTAGGAGATTTTCCCAGAACACCTGTGCGTCCGGGCGAAACCAGTAAAATAGAAGTTAAATTTGATAGCGAGAACAGGCGTGGATTTCAAAATAAATCTATTACAGTTTTAAGTAATGCACAGCCTAGCACTAACACCTTAAACATTAAAGCTCAGGTAGTTTTGCCTGAGGATATAAATTAAATCACTAACAAAAAAATACCTCAAATGCTAACTAACATTTTATTAATGTCTCAACCCCAGGATGGGGGAAGCGGATATAGCTCATTGGTTTTCCTTGCACTGGTAATGGTTGTATTCTATTTCTTTTTTATCAGACCACAGGCAAAAAAGGCAAAAGATCTGCGCAAATACAGAGAATCACTTAAGAAAGGCGATAAAGTTGTGACTATTGGCGGCTTACACGCTAAAATAGTTGAAGTTCAAGAAACTACTTTCACTCTTGAAGTAGAGGATGGCTCAAGAATGCGCTTTGAAAAATCAGCTATTGCTTCAGGAGTTGATGATCAGATCGTAAGTAAATAGTTAATAGATATTTTCAATTAGGAATGGATGAAGAATGTAAACTTTCCATTCAGGAGAATCTTTACTCCAAGTGGCAGAAACTACAGAAGTAAAATTTCTGTTTTTCTGGTTTGCATTGCTATTTCATTTTTTATGTGGGGGCTCATCAAACTGTCGAGGGTTTATGAGGCTCCACTCAAATACCGCATGAATTTGCAAAATGTACCTGCCGATAAGGTACTTGTTAATTCATCTGATACAGTTATTACACTGTATATCAAAGCCAGGGGACTTGAATTATACAGCAAGATGTTTAATGCCCGCAAGAATAAGATAGATCTTAATTTATCGGGAATTAAGATGCTTAAAAGGGGAGAGGACTTTATTGGAATCTTTAAAACCAGTAATTTTCTCAAAGATATAGCCAGCCAATTACCTCTCGATAACAATCTGTTGGGTGTGCAACCTGATACAATCTTCTTTTTCTTTCAGAACGAATACCAAAAAAGAGTGCCTGTTGAAGCTGACTTAAATCTTAGCTTTGCTGCTCAGTTTCAATTATATGATTCAATTACCCTAAGTCCGGATTCAATTACTGTATTCGGAATTAAATCAATTGTTGATACGATTTACAAGGTTTATACCGAATCGAAGAGCTTAAAAGGATTAAACAAGAATCGTGTTGAAAGCCTGCGGATATTAACCCCTGCCTCTGTACCCAGAGTTGTATTGTCGGCCGACACAGTCACGGCCCAGATATCAGTTGAACGATTCACTGAAGCCAAAATAGAAGTTCCGATAATCTTCGATAACCCTGATATATCAATACTTACTTTTCCCGAAAAGGTTACACTTACTTGCAGGGTTGCCATGCGTGAATTCGACCGCTTAGATCCTTCACTTTTCTCAGTTTCAATCGACTATCAATTAGCTATCGCTTCAGGAAGCAAGCTTGCTGATGTGATTGTATTACGCAAACCTCCATTTGCCAAAGTAATAAGGATTGAACCAGAAAGTATTGAATATCTGTTGTTAAAGTAATTTCTAATTGCAATAAACATTCTTTGCTTTTTATTTGTCGTTTATTATAAAAGTATATTGCAATGAAACGGCAAAATTATAACAGCAAAAAGGTTAGTGTATTTCAATTAATGCTCAAATCTCTTATCGACTATTTCCTTGTAAAATCACAGTTATTGAACAATATGCGTAAAAAGGCAATTTATAATAAAGGTCTTTGAATATTGTTAGAATGAACTTTTGGATTTCAATGCTTCCGGAAAAAGTGTATTTTTACAGATAATAAAAAAAAGTATGCTTAAAGTTGGTCTAACCGGTAGTATTGGAAGTGGTAAATCGACCATTGCAAAGGCGTTTTCGGTCTTGGGAGTACCTGTTTACTTCACTGATGATGAGGCAAAGAAAATATTAGACCAGCCTGATGTTACCCGCAAAATAGTTGAAAGATTTGGTCCTGAAATATTGGGGAATAATGGAATCATAAACCGCAACAGCTTGGCTGCCTTGGTTTTCAATGACAATAATGCACTCCAATGGTTAAATTCGCTCATACATCCTGAAGTTAGAAAGCATTTCTTCCGATGGGTCAAAGAGCATTCAGCACACCCATACATAATACAAGAATCGGCCATAATGCTAGAAACCGGCTTCAGCAACTATTTTGATGTAGTAGTAGTTGTTTCCTGTCCACTTGATCAACGAATAAACAGAGTATTAAGTCGTGATAAAATGACACGCCAGCAAGTACTTGAAAGAATGGAGAATCAGTGGCCTGAAGAGTTGAAATTAATGAAAGCCGATGTTGTCATTGTGAATGATGATAATACACTTGCTTTGCCACAAGTTGTGAAACTTCACAATGAATTTCTAAGTATGTCGTTTGAAAAGAAAACAGTTGAATCATAAAGTATTAAACAAATAATAAACCGGAGATATATATCTATGGATGAATTAGTTTTAGGAATAGGATCGAGAGTTCAACATCCTCAGTTTGGTAAAGGGGTCATTATACAAGTGCGAAATGATGCATGGGAAATTACGTTCATCGAAAATGGTACGCGTATCATTAAAAGAGATTTTGAAGGTCTAAAGGTTATTGAAGCAGTTGAAACACCCGATGAGATTCTTACCTATGAAAAGATTGAAAAGAGTTTAATAAGAATTTTAAGACGTTACTCTGATATTCAGGAAACAATTGATATCGGTGCTAAATGGAAGGGTGGTACCATGGTATTATATCCTGGTGATAAGTCCTTAAAAGAGAAAGAGATACCTATTGAGAGTTTCTTTCATAAAATTGTGATGGTACGCGATAGATTACGTGTGCTTGAACAACGTGTGAATTCGAGTGCACTTAGCGATGATGATAAGGTTAACATTCAGCAATATATCACCAGAATTTATGGTAGTCTTACCACATTTAATGCCTTGTTTAAGGATAAATCAGATTACTTTGTAGGAGAAAAATCCGACAAATAGATATTTAATTATAAATAGCTGTTTTATCAACCTTTTTCGTTCAATACTGTTATTGGATAAATCTAAAAAAATACATTAGACTATGTTATTTGACCTTGATCTCATTACCAAAGTTTATTCTAAACTTCCCGAAAAAATACAAAGAGTAAAAAGTGCTTTAAACCGTCCATTAACCTTAAGCGAAAAGATACTTTATACGCATTTATTTGACGATAAGCCAATTACTAACTTTACCAGAGGTAGCTCTTATGTAGATTTTGCCCCTGACCGAGTTGCTATGCAGGATGCAACTGCTCAAATGGCTTTGTTGCAATTCATGAATGCAGGCCGCAAGAAAACTGCTGTGCCAACAACCGTTCATTGCGACCATTTAATTCTGGCTCAGTCAGGTGCTGAAAAAGATTTGGAAACAGCTCTTGGTCAAAATAAGGAGGTATTCGATTTTCTTCAATCAGTATCTAATAAATATGGTATAGGTTTCTGGAAACCGGGCGCAGGTATTATTCATCAGGTTATACTGGAAAATTATGCTTTCCCCGGAGGCATGATGATAGGTACCGACTCACATACAGTTAATGCAGGTGGTTTAGGAATGATTGCAATAGGTGTTGGAGGTGCTGATGCTGTTGATGTTATGGCCGGCATGGCATGGGAACTTAATATGCCTAAGCTTATTGGTATTAAACTAACCGGAAGATTAAACGGGTGGACCAGTGCCAAAGATGTTATTCTTAAAGTTGCAGGTATTCTAACAGTTAAAGGTGGAACAGGTGCAATTATAGAATATTTTGGTGAAGGTGCTGATTCATTATCGGCAACAGGCAAAGGCACAATCTGTAATATGGGCGCTGAAATTGGTGCTACTACTTCAATATTCGGTTACGATGAGAAAATGAGTAGTTACTTAAGGGCAACCGGCAGGGAGAAGATTGCCGATCAGGCAGATAACCTAATTGAACATCTACGTTCTGATGCAGAAGTTTATGATAATCCGGAAATGTTTTATGATCAATTCATAGAAATTAACTTATCGGAGCTTGAGCCTTATATTAACGGTCCATATACTCCCGATGCAGCTTTCCCAATATCTGAATTTGTTAAAATTGTTAAAGAAAAAGGTTTTCCCGAAAAGCTTGAAGTAGGCTTAATTGGTTCATGCACCAACTCTTCATACGAAGACCTAACCCGGGCTGCATCTGTTGCCCGACAAGCCAACGAGAAAAAGCTAACTGTAAAATCTGAGTTCATTATTACTCCGGGATCTGAACTTATCAGGTACACAACTCAGCGCGATGGGTTACTTGATGATTTCCAGTCGATAGGAGGTGTTATTATGGCAAATGCCTGCGGTCCGTGTATTGGACAATGGAAACGTCATACCAATGATCCGTTACGTAAAAATTCAATCATTACTTCTTTTAATAGAAATTTTGCCAAGCGGAACGATGGCAACCCCAATACCCACGGTTTTGTTGCTTCTCCTGAAATAGTTACAGCTCTAACAATAGCAGGAGATCTTACTTTTAATCCTCTGACTGATAAATTAATGAACAATGACGGCGAGATGGTGTCATTGGATTTGCCCCAGGGACTTGAGCTACCTGAAAAAGGCTTTGAGGTTGAAGATGCAGGTTATGTTGAACCGAATATAGATGGTGATTATGTTAAAATAATTGTAAATCCAGATTCAGAGCGGTTACAACTTCTTGAGCCATTTGATGAATGGAATGGTGAAGATTTTATTGGCATGCCATTATTGATTAAAGCAAAAGGCAAATGTACAACCGATCATATTTCTATGGCAGGTCCATGGCTAAGATTCAGAGGACATCTCGACAACATATCAAATAACCTTCTCATTGGAGCTGTTAATGCATTCAACAATGAAACAAACCTGGTAAAGAATTACAATTCAAAGAATTATGATTCAGTTCCTAATGTAGCACGCTCTTATAAAGCTAAAGGACTTGGATCGGTAATTGTTGGTGATGAAAACTATGGTGAAGGTTCTTCGAGAGAACACGCTGCCATGGAACCAAGATTTCTTGGAGCAAAGGTAGTTTTAGTTAAATCATTTGCACGAATTCATGAAACAAATCTCAAAAAACAGGGAATGCTTGCTCTAACATTTTCAAATAAAGAAGATTACGATAAAATGCTTGAAGATGACCTGATATCAGTAGGAGGGCTAAGTGAGTTCAGACCAGGCAAGCAATTGACGATAACACTTGACCATGCAGATGGTTCATCGGAGTCATTCATGGTAAATCATTCTTATAATTATCAGCAGATTGAGTGGTTTAAGGCAGGAAGTGCTCTGAATCTGATTAATCAGCAATTAAAGAAATCAGCTACAACACAAATAGTGTAGTTTAACAAGCATTGTATAAATTTGTAATTTCATTGTTAGCTTAGGTTGCAATATTATACTATATGTTACGTTTGCTAATAAATTAGATGAGAATTTTCGGAATAACAGCAACCATTTAACTTTTGGGATTCGTGCACAGACTTTACAAACCATTAATTTTCCTCTGCTTAAGCCTAACTATAATTAGCGCAAATGCTCAAAAGGGAGGCACACAGGCTTTTTCATTTCTCAATTTGCCAAATTCTGCAAGAGTAGCAGCGTTAGGCTATAACTTCGTTACAATAAATGATGGTGATTTAAGTACTGCTTTAAATAATCCATCACTTATCAGTGACGCAATGCATAATGATATATCGCTTAATTTCGTTGATAATTATGCCGACATAAGTTATGGCTTTGCTAGTTATTCAAGAACTTTCAATAAGGCCGGAAGTTTTGTAGCAACCATGCAATACATTGACTATGGTGCATTTAAAAGAACTGATGAAACAGGCGCAGAGATCGGTGAGTTTAAAAGTAATGAAATTGCCCCTGTAATAGGGTGGGGCCGACGACTTGATTCACTCTTTAGTATAGGAGCAAATATCAAGGCAATTAACAGTAATTTCGATACCTATTCTTCTTTTGCCTTGGCTGCAGATGTTGCGGGTTCAATACACTTTGATAATAAAGGCATAACCATGTCGCTTATTGCCCGTAACATAGGTATGCAGCTATCCCGGTTTACCCCTGACAGCAGAGAGAAGCTTCCATTGGAAGTTCAATTTGGTATTTCAAAGCGACTTCAGCACATGCCTTTCAGATATTCAATATTGCTCACTAATCTTCAAAAATGGGATTTAACTTATGTTGATCCTCAGGATGATAATATAGATCCATTTACCGGAGAGGTAAAAAAGAAATCGAAAGCAGGTGAGATAGCCGATAAAACCTTAAGGCATGTCGTAATAGGCGGTGAATTTATTCCTACTAAGAACTTTAGTTTAAGGTTTGGCTATAATTATCAACGTCGTCAGGAGATGAAACTTGAAAGTAAGCGTTCAACTGTTGGTTTTTCATGGGGCTTAGGCTTCAAGGTTTCCCGTTTTAACTTCAGTTATGCCCGTTCGGCTTATCATATTTCGGGTTCACCTAATGTGTTCAGTCTTGGAATTAACATGTAAATTCATATAGAGTTAGTTGCATTATTCTTACTGTTCTGCCCATTATTAGTTACTATTTTTATTATTTGCCGCGGTTACACTTGTTGATAAAGGTTGCTGTTTTTTAGTATTTTTGTATTAAAGCAGGAATATGGCAATCATTACAATAGACAATAGTGCTGGCGTTTGTCAGGGTGTAAATAAAGCAATTGATATTGCTGAATACCTTCTTACAGGAGCTGCTAAAGTTTATAGTTTGGGTGAATTAGTACACTGTACTGCAGAGGTTACCCGCCTTGAAAAAAAAGGATTAACTCTAATAGAAATCAATGAGATCAATTCAATTACTAATTCTAATATTATTATCAGATCTCACGGTGTAACACCCGATACACACTTCAAGCTTGCTATGAGTAATAACACTATTCATGATGCAACGTGCTATCTTGTACGACAGCTGCAGAACAAAATAAAGATTAGCAGCACTCAGATGCAGAAAGTAGGCGGACAAGTCATAATATTTGGCAGAATGAATCATCCTGAAATTGATGGACTACTTGGCTTCAGTAACTCTCCCACATACGTACTGCAGGATACGAAAGAACTTAGTGAAATTGATTTTGGTAAGCCTACATGTGTTTTTGCTCAAACGACTTCAAATGAACATGATTACCACAATTTTATTACTGAACTAATCGAAAATATAAAAGAAAAAGGCTTCTCGGGCGAATCATTACAAATCTATAATACGATTTGTAATAACATTAAAAAACGTATTCCTGCACTCACGCAGTTTGCGAAAGATCATGAGACCATAATATTTGTAGCCGGCAAACAAAGTTCAAATGGACAATATCTGTTTTCGGTGTGTGAGTCAGAGAATAGCAAATCATACTCAATCACCAGTAAAGATGAACTAAATGCTGACTGGTTTAAAGAATCGACAACAATTGGTGTAACAGGGGCTGCCTCTACACCTTTATGGTTGCTTGAAGAGGTTGCAGATGCAATAAATGAGCTATTGCTTAGCTAATTACATTTAATTTATAATTCGAATATTAAGCACATAATGTTTTTAAAACAACTACAGGTCATTAACTTCAAGAATTACTCTGAAAGTAGTTTACATTTTTCTGAGAAGATTAATTGTTTTCTTGGTGATAATGGAGTTGGCAAAACTAACATACTCGACGCAATTTACTACCTGGCGTTTACAAAAAGTTATTTTAATCTTCAGGATAATCAGAATATCAAACACAATGAAGAGTTCTTTGCTGTTCATGGTAAGTTTTATCGCACTTCATCTCAATCAGATGATATTAGCTGCATCCAGAAACGTAATTTAAAAAAGCAGTTTCGGATTAATGGTAAAGATTACGACAGATTGGCTGATCATATAGGTGAATTCCCGGTTGTTATGATCTCACCTTATGATCGTGATCTTATTAATGAGGGAAGTGACATCAGGAGGAAATATATCGATAGTGTTATCTCTCAATTTGATAGGGCATATCTCGATGACCTTATTGTTTACAATAGAATATTACAACAGAGGAATTCATTGCTTAAGTTACTATCATCCAACGGTAGTCGCGATCGCGAATCACTTGAAATATATGATGAACAACTTGTTGTTCCCGCTAGTCGAATATATCAAAAAAGAATTGACTTCATGAAGGGGTTTACACCCGTATTTAGAAAATATTTTAGCACTATTAGTAACAGTAAGGAAGAAGTTGATATTGTTTATAATTCAACGCTCAAGAGTGAACCCCTTAAAGATCAACTAATTAAAAATATAGAACGTGACATTCTATTAAAGCATACTACTGTTGGTATTCATAAAGATGATCTGGATCTTGTTATTGATGGTTTGCCAATTAAGAAATTTGGATCACAGGGACAGCAAAAATCATTTGTTATTGCCTTAAAATTGGCTCAGTTTGATTATACTCGCGACATAAAAGGATACAAGCCTATTCTCTTGTTTGATGATATATTTGATAAGCTTGATTTCAACAGGTCATCGCAAATAATAAATCTTGTAAGTAATGATAATTTTGGACAAGTTTTTATAACTGATACACAACTTGATAGAATTAATTTGATCTTTAAAAACGGTGAGATTGATCATCTTATTTATATTATTACCAATGGAACTGCTAAAGTGATAAATCAAAATGAGTAACGATCAAACAATCAAAGAAGCAATAGAAGCCTGGATAAACCAATTGAGAAATAAGGATAAGTTTTATCAGGGGATGGTAGTTGATGAATGGCATAATGTAGTAGGTGATATCATTTCTAAAGAGACTGAAAGTCTCTTTTTCAAAGGAAACAATCTCTATGTAAAGGTTAAATCACAAGCATTAAAGCATGAGCTGGAGTTTGCCAAGAAGAAATTAGTTAAAAACCTTAACAAAAAAGTTGGCAAAGATATAGTTAATGAAATAATGTTTCTGTAAATCAGATTTCTGAATCACTCTGATTTATTTGATGTTACACAGTAAGATCTTTTTATTCTCAAGCAAACCTTCCAACCTATCTCCAATTACTACTGGGCCAACACCGGCAGGAGTTCCTGTAAATATTAAATCGCCTCTCTTGAGTGTGATGTAATTTGACACATAAGATATAATAGTGTCGAAATCGAATATCATCTTAGAGCTGTTACCATCCTGAACTTTCTCACCATTCTTTAGAAGACTGAAATTTATATTTGCCAGATCAGGGAATTGATCAACAGGGAAGAATTCACTTACAACAGCTGAGTTATCGAAAGCTTTAGCTATTTCCCATGGAAGACCTTTTTCTTTAACTTGTTGTTGAAGATCCCGGGCTGTGAAATCCAATCCAATGCCTATACCATCATAATATGTGTGAGCATGCTTCTTGTTTATGCACTTCCCCACCTTATTTATGTGGAGCACTAACTCCAGTTCATAGTGTATGTCATTTGAAAATGGAGGATAGAAGAAAGGTAGATTACTTCTTAATAATGCAGATTCAGGTTTAAGAAAAAAAACTGGTGTTTTGGGAACCGGATTATTCAATTCAGCAGCATGTTCTATATAATTTCTGCCTATACAGATGATCTTCATTGTTGGGAAATAGTATCAGATAATTAACGAATGAACTTAGGAAATACTAACAGCATTTTTGTTAAATCCACGTAGCTTAATGGCTGTGATAATCTTCTTTGTATAAAGAGGGAAATCGGCTTTCATCATCCAATCATAATAAGACGGTTCAATCTTAAAGACCTCTTCAACGGTTTTGCCTTTATACTTGCCAAAGTTAAAGACTTCAGTGTTTTTGTTATTGTAAATAATGTGCCCCACTAAATCAGCATTCTTATTTTGAAACGAGAAGTCGTGCAGTGCTTTTATATCATTTACAACAGGCTTAACCTCAATACCATCAGCATTTATTATTGAAACATCCTTATAACAATCAAGCTGAGCCTTTAAGATTTCGTAAGTAGCTCTTGCATCAGCTTCAGCAGAATGAGCATTGTTAAGGTCTTTCTGGCAATAGAATTTATATGCTGCTTTAAGAGTGCGAGGCTCCATTTTATGGAATATATTCTGCACATCAACAAGCCTCCTTGACTTTATATCAAAAGAGATGCCTGCTCGCAGAAATTCTTCAACCAATAGTGGAATATCAAACTTGTTGGAATTATAGCCTGCTAAATCGCTATTGCCTATAAAAGCTGCGATTTTTGGGCCTGCCTCTTGAAAGGTGGGTTCGTTTGATACCGCTTCATCTGAAATTCCATGTACTGCAGTTGCTTCAGCTGGAATTGGAATAGTTGGGTTAATTCTCTGCGTCAAAACCATTTCGGTACCATCAGGATTTATCCTAATAATACTGATTTCAACTATTCTGTCGGTTGCAACATTTGTGCCTGTTGTTTCTAAGTCAAAGAAAGCAAGTGGTTTAGCTAAGTTTATCTCCATTATAAATAAAAAAAAAGCTTCAGGAATTAACTTATTCCCGAAGCTGTAAATTTAGTTAAAAGGATGATTATATAGTCCTGTTTACATCGAAACTTTCTAAAATTTGCTGCATTTTCTGCAGAAACATTCCTCCAAGTGCTCCATCAACAACTCTATGATCATAAGCAAGAGAGAGTATTACCATATGACGGATAGCAATTACATCTCCCTGAGGAGTTTCAAGAACTACAGGTTTCTTTTTAATTACTCCTAATCCAAGAATTGCAACCTGTGGTTGATTTATAATTGGTGATCCGGTGATACTGCCAAATGTCCCGAGATTAGTAATAGTGAATGTACCTCCCTGGATATCATCGGGATTTAATTTGTTTTTCCTTGCCTTGTCAGCTAAGCTGTTCACCTCTTTTGCTAATCCAAGAAGACTTTTCTGATCGGTATTTTTAATGACCGGTACTATCAGATTTCCGGTAGGCAATGCGGCTGCCATACCGATATTTATATTCTTGCGTAAAATAACATTATAACCATCAACCGATGCATTTACGCCCGGAAGCTCTTTTATTGCCTGAGTTGCAGCTTCAATAAATATCGGGGTAAAAGTTATCTTTTCTTTTTCGCGGTTAAAGAACTCATCTTTAACTTTTTCTCTCCACTGAACCATATTGGTTACATCTACTTCGATAAATGAAGTTACATGAGGTGATACCTGTTTCGACATGACCATGTGATCGGCTATGAGCTTTCTCATTCTGTCCATCTCAATGATCTCATCACCTTGGTGGGCTGTTACCTGTGGAGCCGGCTTAGCTGTTGAAGATTTACTCTGTTCAGGTTGTACCTTTTCGGTTTGTTGCTGCGCAGGCTTTTCGGCAGCTTCTTGTTTTGGAGCAGGCTTACTGTCGCTTCTGGTTTCTAAATATGTCAGTAGGTCATTTTTAGTCACCCGACCATCTTTGCCTGAGCCTTTTACTTTTTGCAATTCCGACATTCCAATACCTTCGGCTTTAGCTATATTCTTAACCAATGGCGAATAGAACCTATCATCTTCCGACTCGTCTTCTTCCTTAATATCTTCAGTGTCAGGTTCTATATTTGCTTGCTGTTCTTTTTTATCTTTTTCGTTAGCTATATTATCAGCGTATTCTTCCTTATTTGAGATTGAAGCAGTTTCTTCTTTTCTCTCGGAAGTATCTTTTGAATTTGTGTCTGCACTATCCGGATCTGTTTCAATAACAGCAATTACTTTACCTACCTCAACAATGTCGCCCTCTTTATATTTCACCTCTATAAGTTTACCTTCAACCGGTGAAGGTATTTCAGAATCTACTTTGTCGGTTGCAATTTCCACAATTGCATCATCTTCTTCAATTGTATCACCCGGTTGTTTTATCCATCTGGTAATTGTTGCTTCAATGATACTTTCGCCTAATTTAGGCATTATAACTTCAAACTTTGCCATGATTTGTATTTTGAAAGGCTGTTTATATTACGCATTTTGAGATGCCGTATTTAACAAAGTTATATAGAAAAGGTTTAAGGAAAATGGCGTAAAACCTAATAAGAGCAGCTTATTTACGACCAAGATAGAAGAACCCTTTCCATATAATATTAAGATCAGTTCCCATTCTGTAATCCCTAGCATAAAGCATGTTTAATCGTGTTGCTGTGTCAGGATCAATTGATTTGCGAGAGAATACATCCGTTGGATGCAATATGCCCTTTTTTATCGCGGGAAGCGATACATCAACCGTTTCATTGTAACCGACTATAGTTTTAAGTCCGAATAAAACTTTAAACATGTTTACAAAGTAGTAGATCGGGTTTTTTGTGAACCACATTAAAATAGGTGATAATCCAAGTAAGATTATGCTGATCGCGATATCAAAGAGTCGTTTGTTCCTACGATTATTAATTTTACCTATAGAGTTAATATCTATCACATATAGATCGCCTGTTGTGTTGATGGAATTTGAACCTATGATAGATAAGCTTTCAGGTGGTGCTATTTTAAAGTCAACTTCCATGTTTTGCAGCTGAGTCATAGTATCAATTATCTTTTGGGCCTGAAGGTCTTTTGCACAAAAAATAACTTCATCAATTTTGTAGATGCTTATAATTTCACTTATCTGATTGAGATTACCTATGAAACCTTCTTCCTTGGTCTCCTTTTTTTCAATACCAACAAGCCCGATAAATGAGGGATTAATCAGCGTTTTAAGGAGCAAGTCGGCAACACGTGATGTTTCATTCTTTTCACCTACAATAATGAAACGCTTATTTTTGCTTGCACCAAGCCGAAACCCTTTAATGCCAATAGAATGCAATACAAGCCTTAAACTTGTCATTGAGAACAACGACCAAAAGCTTGCGAGAAAGATCAATGCTCTCGAAAACCTTAAACTTGATGGCAATAGTGCATAAAGAACAAGTATTGCGACTGTGCCTGTTAGAATTCCCGCAATTATTTTCCTAATCCTTAGAGGTTTGTCATACCCGCCTAAAATGAAAACTGAAAACAGCCAAATAAATATATAGGCAGGCAGGACAATAAATAAGAAGGTATCAGGATAGTGGCCTCCAACTGTGTAAATTACATTAGATTCCCAATAATCTACGATAAGTAAAGTACCCAGATATATAATGATTGCATCAACTAGTGGAATAATAAGTTGCTTAAATAGTCTGGTTAATATTGCAAATCCTGCTCTTAAATATATTGCAAGGTGTATAAGTAATGAAAAGAGTCGTGCATTATTTTGAGAAAAGTGTTTTTTTGCAAAGATTATCATTGCATTGTAAAAGACAAACACATAGTTAATGCTCGATTTTTTCGTGCTTTCCCCTTTGTAATGAATAATTCTGGCTTCTGGGAAGTAATAATTTTTGAAACCTCCTTTAGTTATTCTGTAACTTAAATCAATGTCTTCGCCATACATGAAGAATGTTTCATCAAGCAAACCTACTTTATCGAGCGTACTTTTTCTCATCATCATAAATGCTCCTGACAGAATATCTACTTCATGAGTTTTTTCATTATCAAGATAACCAAGATGATACTTACCAAACGTTTTTGACTTTGGAAACAGTGATGAAAGTCCGAATATTTTAAAGAAAGCAACTGATGGAGTAGGTAAACCTCTCTTTGATTCGGGCAGAAACTTCCCTTTACCATCAACCATTTTAATGCCTAAACCACCTGCATCGGGGTGACTGTCCATAAAGTTAACACACTTTATCAAGGTGTCATGCTCAAGCACAGTATCGGGGTTCAATATCAAAATGTACTCACCTTGTGCTATTCTGATTGCCTGATTATTAGCACTCGAAAACCCTTTATTATCTTTGTTGGCAATAAGGTTAACTCTTGGAAATTTGGCGCTTACCATCTCTGTTGATCCATCAACAGAGTTATTATCTACAACAAAAACTTCGGCATCGATATACTTAATTGCTTCCTCAACGGAATGCAGGCATTGCTCAAGAAAATATCTGACGTTGTAATTAACAATTACAATTGATAACTTCATTAGGAAACAGGTTAATCAGAGTGTAAAGGTATTAAAGTAAATTGAATTTTGATCTTGAATGGTAACTGTGAGAATGTAATAATTATTGTGCAGTTAGGACATGCAGACTAATTACCTGATTTGTGATAAGTAGAAGAGGTGAAAATTGTTAGTTTTTTATTGATGTTCTTCGGGAACCGGCAGGGTAAAGTGGAATGTTGCTCCTTTGCCTTCCTCACTTTCAGCCCACACATCTCCTCCATGTCGCATGATGATTCTTTTCACTATAGCCAACCCTACTCCAGTACCTTCAAACTGATCGCTTCCATGTAATCGTTGAAAGATATTGAAAAGCTTATGTATATACTCAGGATTAAATCCAACCCCGTTATCACTGATACTAAAGGTAACAGCACCATCCTCTTGACTGCTTGTAATATTAATTTCGGGGTTATCAGATTTCTGTGAATATTTGATTGCATTAGAAATCAAATTGAGCCAAACCTGTTGCACAAGCACTTTATCGCCCTGAGCAGGATGCAAATGCTTGATATTGACCTTTGCACGAGTATTGGAGAAATCGTTTGTCAGAATATTGTTGATTATTTCTTTACTATCTATTGTAGTGAATTTGAGATTTGAACGGGTTACCTTTGATAAGTCCAGAAGATCCCTTATTAGTTGATCCATTCTGCCCGCGTTTTTCTTCACAATCTTGAATAATCTGGCAACTTCTTCGCTTAGTTCATTAACATGTTCCTGAAGGATTATATCAGTGAAGCCCTGAATTGAACGAAGAGGTGCTTTTAGATCGTGAGAAACAGAATAGGTAAATGACTCAAGTTCGGAATTAAGCATTTCAAGTTGATTAGCCCTCTCCGTAAGCGATTTATTTAATTCGTATACCTCGTTGGTTCGTTCAATAACTCGCTGCTCTAAGCTCTCATTGAGACTTCTTAATTCATTAGCTATTAACTTTCTCTCAGTTATATCTTCCATGATAAAAAGATAGTTCAGCTCTTTATCGACAGGATCAATCATATTAGTTACCCAGCATCTGAGGTCAATTACCTTTCCGTCTTTTCTTTGGCGTTTTAACTCAAAAACATGAGTTTCATCTGTACCGGCAAGAGTAGATTCTATCTTTTTAAAGTCCTCATCTTCAATATTGGTAAAAAGAGGATTACTTAAATCAATAATCTCTGAAAGTTCCCAGCCAAAAACAATCGATGCTGCATTATTCCACATGAGAATGCTATTGCTTCGCGATATAACTATTATTGGTAGTGGCGAAGAATGGATAATTGTTTGCAGTATTTCGCGGTTGTTAATGAGTTCATTATTAAGGCGAAGTTGTTCGTTAAGGTTCTTATTTTTAGCTTTTTGGACAAACCTAGCGTGCCACATTATAAATATAAATATTGCCAGCAGTATATAAGTTGCAATGATCCATTTTCTAGTTTTTAACGGCTCTTGTATCTGATCGAGATTAGCGTATGTCACAACATACCAGGCTGAACCCGGGAGTCGTTTTATTGATGCCATGATCTCTTTACCCTCAAAGCCCATACCTGTAAAGACCCCCTCTTTCCCTTTAATTGCTTTAACAAAAGGTGCGCTTGAAAAATCACTATGACCTGAGGTAAGATCTGTTAGTGCAGTGTATTTTATAGAATTAATGAAGAAAACGGAATCTGATTCGTTTCGAACAAAAGCATATGAAAAGTTTTGCCTGAATCCTTTGTCAGTAATAATATCATGAATGAAGTATGATGTAACATTAGTCCTAAAGATCAAGGCAGCTTCGTAATTATCACCATTGGAGAGATTTAAGGGCGACATGCTTGAATAAAAAAGCTTGTCGGTATTTTCACGGCGGTAAACATCCAAGTAAATTCTTTTACCGGTTTTGAGGGCACTCATACATGAATCTATTATAAATGGCGATAATCTGGTTGTATCAGTCCCCACTATAAAATGTAAAGTTCTTTTATTGTCAAGAATGAAACAATCGTAGTTATGAGATGCTTGTGTTTGCTTTAGCCAGCGATATAGCTTCGATTTATCTTTAGAATCATCATTCACAAATTCCTTCACATCAGAAACAAAGAAATCGTTATTCTGGTAGAAAGCCACATCTTTATCACGCTCATTAAACCACATGAGTATCTCATCAAGTTTAATTTTATTCAGAGCCTCTAACTGTCCTTCGGTCTTCGATAAAATATCATTTCGGTTCTCTGTGTAGTATAGATAACCGATAAGTACCATAATTGCTGCTACGGAAAGATATATCAAAAACGGAAATCCCCATTTCTGATTTGCATCAATTATCCTTCTAATATGAGTTATTTTATCAGTTCGCATAACTTAATAAACATGGTGAATTGTTTTTAAGCAGCAATAAAAATAATCTAAAATATTATAGATCAGAAAATTTTGGGAAATTTTTCAGGATTATATTCATGCATCAAATTGTATATTGCATCAAAAACATCTTCAGCATTTGGATTAGAAAAATAATCCCCATCGGTACTGTATGCTGCTCTATGAGCCTTTGCTGTTACAGTAACGGGCACCGAATCAAGGAATTTAAAGCCTCCCTGTTCTTCCAGTACTTTCTGCATCATATAAGCTGTTGCACCACCTGGTACATCCTCATCAAAGAAGACTATCTTGTTTGTTTTCTTCAGCGATTCTAATATAAGGTGGTTTGTATCAAAAGGTATCAGCGATTGTACATCTATGAGTTCGCAAGATATCCCAAAGTCCTTGAGCTGATTCACAGCATCTTGAGCTATTCTCACACACGAACCGTATGTAACTAATGTTGCATCTGTACCTTGAGTTAATACTTCAGGTATTCCGGGTGTGATTTTAAATTCACCATAATTAGTTGGTTTTGGTTCTCTTAGTCTATATGCATTTAAAGGCTCAATAATTAGTGCCGGTTCATCTGATTCAAGCATTGTGTTGTAAAATGCAGCAGCGCGGGTCATATCTCTTGGAACAAGAACATGAACTCCTCTCACTGAATTTATTACCATGCTTAATGGTGATCCAGAGTGCCATATTCCCTCTAACCGGTGTCCGCGTGTACTTATTATAAGAGGGGCTTTTTGTCCGCCTTTTGTTCTGTATTGTAATGTTGCCAAATCATCGGAAATCACTTGAAGTCCGTAAAGTAGGTAGTCAAAGTACTGGATTTCGGCAATTGGTCGTAAACCTCTCATTGCCATTCCAACTCCCTGACCAACAATTGTAGCCTCTCTTATACCTGTATCGAAAATCCTGTGGTCGCCGTATTTAGCCTGAAGACCTTCATAACTCTGATTAACACCACCAATTTTACCAACATCTTCACCAAAAAGCACAAGCTGAGGGTATTTAGCGAAGAGAGCATCAAAGTTATCTCTAAGTATCTCACGACCAGGTAGTGTAACATTTCCTTCAGCATATTCAGGTTTAACTTCTCTGATTTTGCTTAGCCTGCTATCTGATTGACTATAGAGAAATGAATTGTATCTGTCTGAATTGTCTGCATCAGCCTTTTTTAGCCATTCTGTAATATTCTTTTTAAGGGAATTTTGTGGATTACTACATGAATCACAGATAAGACGCAATATTTTTCTGGCAGATGAAATCACATCTTTTCTGATGGGTTCGCCAATGATTTTTAAATCTTCTTTTATCTTTTCAATTTTTTGAGTTTTGGCACAATTGCATGTTGAAATATCTGCTTTATGCAAAAAGTCATCTCTCAGTTCTTTAATAGGATCCTGAAAATTGCTCCAAGCTGTATTTCTAGCATTCTTAACCCTTTTCATTGCCTCTTTCTCGATATTTGCAAGAGTTTCAGCATCAGCTATTCCGGTTTCAAGAATCCAGTTTTTCATCTTGGTAATACCATCATACTCTTTTTCCCATGCAAGGCGCTCGGTGCTTTTATACCTTTCATGCGAACCGCTTGTAGAATGTCCTTGTGGCTGAGTTAATTCAGTAACATGAATGAGAACAGGCACATGCATTGTACGACAAGCATTTATTGCTTCACGATAAACTTCAACTAATGCTTGATAATCCCAACCTTTAACCTTATATATTAGTAAACCATCGCCATTCTCATCTGTTTTGAAACCACTGAGCGCATCTGAGATGCTTTGTTTTGTTGTTTGAAGTGTGTTTGGTACCGATATTCCCCAACCATCATCCCATACAGATATGGCTAACGGAATTTGTAGAACTCCTGCAGCATTTATTGTCTCAAAGAAATGCCCTTCGGATGTTGAAGCATCACCAATTGTACCGAAAGCAACTTCGTCGCCATTAACAGAGAATCCTGTCAAGGCATCCTTGTCTTCAAGACGACGAAAGACCTTTGATGCAAGTGCCAAGCCTAATAGACGAGGCATTTGTCCGGCAGTTGGAGATATATCAGCTGAACTGTTTTTCACTAAAGTAAGATCTTTCCAGTTACCCTTTTCATCTAATGTTCGGGTAGCAAAGTGATTGTTCATAACCCTACCTGCAGTGCCGGGATTAAACCTAACATCTGTATCACCATATATTTGGGCAAAGAACTCTTCGAGCGTCATAAGGCCGGCAGCAAACATGAAAGTTTGATCACGGTAATAACCCGAGCGCCAGTCGCCATTTCTAAACACCTTAGCCATAGCAAGCTGAGGTATCTCTTTGCCATCACCAAATATTCCAAATTTACCTTTTCCTGTTAAAACCTCTTTTCTGCCAAGTATACTTGCTTGCCTACTCTCATAAGCAATCCTGTAATCATTTAATATTTCATCTGCCGATAATCCTGGTAAGTTAGTAGGGGTAAAAGTATTTGCTTCTTTGGTGGTCATCTCTTTAAAATTTTATTGTCACAGTTAACAATTATCAAAAGTATTGGTTCAAGGCGCAGTTATTGGTTTTTGCGTTTATAACACTGAAGGATGTGATTTATAATTAAATAATCCGAATTTGATTTCAGAAATTCTTTTGTTATTCCACAATGTTTCATCATTTCATCGATTTCTTCATCACTCTTTAAACCAAATTCCTTTTCAAGTACATTTCTGGAAACTATCGCAAGTAGCTCATCTCTAAGTCGGTTCCTTGTAAGTATAACATTCATCTTTTTCAGTTCTTTGCCTTCTTTACTAAAAGTATTGTAAAGCAAACCAATTGGACCCGGCAGCAAAAGGCCTCCGCCTTCTGGAAGTGCATATTTACTACCATAATCAATGTTAGGCATAATTGTTCTGTTAAGAACGCTCTCTTCAGGCACTCTTAACTTCAGGAACTCTCTTTTAAACTCTGCATAAGTAGCAGGGTATGCCCTGATTTCGGCAGTTTTAAGAATAATTGTATCACCTATGAGAGTAACATCAAGCTTATATGATTGTGCCGAAAGCGCCGACGGTATTCTCATTTTGAAAGGTTTAAATCCAATCATACTCACTCTAAGAGAATCGCCAGGAGTCATAACGAGGAAGAAAATACCACTTGCATCAGTGAATGTGCCGTAATGTTTTGTTACATTATATGCATGAGCGCCAATAAGTTCATTGCCCGATAAATCCCAAACCTGTCCCTTGATCATAATATAATTCTGGGCACTTGTTCCTGCAATGCAAATGAATGTAAAGAAGATGATGAGTATCCTCGACAAGTTAGTATATTTTATAAATGTTCTACAAAAGTAGGGTATACAAAAAATTGTATCATCACGCCTTTATTTTAAAACGATGAATTGTCATCAAAGTTACTCTCATTTTTTTTGAAAATAAAATATGCGCAGTATGATTTAACTTTTATTATGGAATTTACCCTCATTTGAAGGCATAATTACACTTCAATGGATCTATGAAGTTGTGGGAAAGGCTCTCAAATACTATCAATTCTCAAATGTGAAAATAATGTTACATTCGACTTAAAGAAACAATTTACCTGAACCATTTTTAACTATGTTAAAGTATTAATCGTTCAAAGAGCCAATGCCTTGATCTTTAAGTTTTTCGAGATGATTTTTCATCATCTTTACTTGTTCTGCCGAATGGCCTTTCCATAGTGTGACCTCACCAACGACTCTGAATGGTTTTTGCGATCTATAAGATTTTGTGGGATTGCCAGGAAATTTCTTATCTGTTAAATCAGGATCGTCTTCCATTTCTCCTGTAGGCTCAACCAGGTATATTCTTTCACGACCTTCCCCAAAGGCTAATTCGGCACCCCATATTGCAGCATCGAGAGTTGCAGTTAGGAAAATGTATTTTGCATTCTTTTTATCTCCATAGTTAGAATTGAAACCGGGTTCAATTAAATCACCGATTTCAAGATCGGCTTTAGTACCATGGAAATATGTTTGCGTAAAAGGAGTAGAACCTTGCGGTTGAGTTGATTCGTACTTGTTCTGTTCCATTTTTATAAGTCTTTATGCACACTATTAAATGTATCATACCGATTTGCGTATCAGGTAATTATAACAGTGTGATGTAGGTTTTGTAAGTGTGGCTTTAATGCCTTATTGCTCAAAAACTTTGTAACCAATATAGACAAACAAATATCCTGGCAAAAGTGTCATACACTGAACTTAAAAAGCACATATTAATCTAATTTGCTCCACAAATCGATCTTTTAACCTTCAGTTTTATTGTACAATCCGAACTTTTAATCTTCGGTTTTTCTTTAAAATCAGCACTCTTAACCTTCGGTTATATTCGTAATTCATTTTATCCCTCTCCGTACCCACTTTACCCTCACTTAGCAGGCTAACCGATTATACATTATATATATAGCATAGTGCGACTTGAGAGGGTGCTAAGAAGGGGGTAAGGTGGCTTCGAATCAATCTCAAATGAATCCTCAATAGTAATGGGATTTTCGTCCAATTATCTATCTATGCGATAGAACTTTAGCCTCAAAAATTATAAGGGATAAGTGAGTATTTTCTCCTATTATTTATGAGTGAGAATGCTCTTGCCGGGTAATTGTCAGAAAGTTAAAATGCGCCTTGTGCATAAATGGCTTTAAGCTTTCTGTGCAATTATCTTAAGGAAAGATTGAACAAAATAATAACTGCATCGGTTTATAAGCGCAATTAACAAAAAGATCAAACAGTATTATGAAACGGATTTATCCATTATTAAGCTTAGCGGTGGCAATTGTGATGACCACTGCTTGTAACAACCAAACCAAAAACAGAGCTGAAACAGGCGAAGCAAAAGAGGTTCAAACTATAACAGGTGATCAGTCTTTCCCTATCGATTCAACAAATTCAACCATCGAATGGACAGGTTCAAAACCAACTGGAAAACACAATGGCACAATAGAAATATCGGAAGGTGAAATGTTAGTAACCGATGGTAAATTAGTAGGTGGTAAGTTTGTTATTGATATGAATTCAATCAGGAATTTAGACCTGACATCTAAAGATGACAATGCCAAATTAGTTGGGCATTTGAAATCGGCCGACTTCTTTGAAGTTGAAAAATACCCTACTTCAATATTTGTAATCACGTCGGTTCAGGAGCAAGCACAGAATCCTAATTATTATAATGTCACCGGTAATCTTACACTCAAAGAAAATACTGCCAGTATTACTTTCCCGGTTAACGTTACTATTAATGAGGATAGGGTACAAGTAAGAAGTGAAGAATTTGTAATTGACCGCTCCAACTGGAATGTTCGTTACGGTTCAAGGAAGTTCTTTGATAATCTTAGAGATAACTATATTAGTGATGATATCGCGTTGAAGATCAACATTGATGCTAAAAGATAAACATTAAACTAAACAAGTAAAAAGGGGTTGACCATAAGCAGTCAACCCCTTTTTACTTGTTTATAATTGAATTTTATTTGCGACTCTTCCATTCGCGATATGCATTTACCAAACTAACACTTGTTTCTTCAGGTTTTGAGACAGATGTAGTAACTTGTAGTTTCTTGGTTTGGGCAGGCCAGAAAACAACCGGCATGTGGTCATTGCCATATTCACCATTAGAACTTAAATATGCTTCTGAATCGTAAGCCGTTGATATATTCATCATTATAGGCCCTGATCTGTCATACTGATACAATCTTGCAGAATTGAGATCACTAAATTCCATAGTAACCTCTCCATGTAATTGTCCGTTCTCTTCATAAAGACGTTTGGTTATGTTCTTAGCTCCCGGATAATCCTCTTCAATCTGACTGCCATTAATGTACTTATCTAAAACATCCTTAAAATCATCGGCCGATACATCTTTGCCATCATCCATATTTGAGTAGATGTTGATATATCTTATTGTTAACTTGCCCGAATTAACACCTGTAAATTCAAAAATGTATTCTTTCTTCTCTACTGAAAGGCATGATGTAAACCCTATTACAAGGAAGAAAAGGAACATCATGCTTATAATTAGTTTCGGCATTTTGATTGAATAGGGGGCATTAGTTTTCATAGAATTAAATTTTATGTTACAATATTAGTGATTTCTTAGTGATGTTTGCAGGTTTTCAAACTCTTTTATGATTTTTAATGAATAATCGTGCATACAGGCAAAAGGTTTGTAAACTGGTCATCGAGCATTGCATTTATTAAGCAGTAGTGCTTATAATGCTCTAAACTGCTAAGGGTTATTGATTTTTCAATGATGCGCTCTTCTTTTATCAGCCGGGCTCTGGTGGTTCCTTTATGTAACGGATTATCGGGCGTATACCAGTTTGATCCATCAGTAAAAACTATGTTGGCATAACTCGATTCTGTTACTTTGCCATTCTTAACAATAAGTATATCATCACATTGTTCTCTTTTCTGCATAAGCTCCTCAATCATTGTCCTATCGGTGAACTTGTATTGATACTCAATGTTATCGCTATAAACAACTTTAAGAGATCTTATATTCCGCTTTTGGTAAGTATTAAAAGACAAACTAATGTATGAATCGTTGTAAAGGATTTTGCATTTCACAGTTCCTGTAGCATATTCTGTTGGAACAATGATTAGTGACTCAAGCGGAGGTATTTTATAGCTTTTGTAGTTGCTATTTAATGTGTTAAGCATCCTTTCCTGATGAAACTGTAAATTCATGATAGTTCCGTCAGTTATCCTTATAGTTTCAAAAAATGGGAACATAAATCTTCTTTATCATTTCATTATACTCATCGGCAGGGTCACTAAGTGCAGTGATCCCACCACCGCTTTTATAATAGAGGTTATCACCCTCTTTTTCAATAAATCTTATTGCAACAGCCACATCAAGGCAAACGCCATTATAATAGCCAAACACTCCTGTATAATAACCTCGGTTGTAATCTTCTATGTTCTTTATGATTTCAATGGTTCTTTTCTTAGGCGCACCTGTAACTGATCCTGCGGGTAGCAATGCCAGTATCAAATTGCCCGGGTCTTTTAAGTACTTTCCTTCAATTTCGCCTTTTATTATAGAACTAACTTGCAAGATATCACCACGATTGGTCTTAAGATGATCAATATACCTGAAATTTTCAACCCTTACGTTGTTTGAAACAATGTTAAGATCATTTCTCAACAAATCAACAATTGTGTTGTGCTCGTAAAGTTCCTTTTCATTTGTTAGAAGTTTATTCTCAGCATCAGGAATCGTTGCATCAATGGTTCCCTTCATAGGTCTGGTTTCTATTACACCGTTGCTAATGCTGATGAATCTCTCCGGTGAGAAAACAACAAATTCGTCTTTGTAAAGAAGTTTATATTTTGCCTTGCTCAAGTGGTAAATTTCGCTAAGATTGAGATCGGTTTCAACTTTAGTTTTGAAAGTGAGATTCAATAAGTATGTATCACCTCTGTGCAAAGCATACTGCACTTTAGTAAACGATTCATGATATTGGTCATAACTAATTGGATAGAAGTTAAAAGAAAAATCTCCTTTGTTTGCGTGTTTGTTTTCAAGCAATTGATGATTAGAAGCATCACCGAACGAAAAATAAATACCTTGCTCAAAAGCTTCTTCGGGCGTATATACGTTAAAGTTCTGTGCATCAAAATCAATCAGGAAAAAGAATTTTTTACCTGTTTGCCACAGATGAGAAATCTTTTCGGTTACTTTGCCATGCATTTGAATAACTAATTAATTAATGATTAAGATCTTCCTTCTGGATAACTACGATAGTTTCACTTATAATCTTGCAGGCTTACTTAAAAGCATTCAGGATGTTAAGGTTGATGTTAGAACGCCCAAAGATATTGATTTTAAAGGACTCGGAGAGTATGATAAGATCATCTTTTCGCCTGGTCCGGGTATACCTTCAGAATTTCCTGTGATGCGCGAAATACTGTCAAAGTATTCTTCCGAAAAGAGCATACTTGGAATTTGCCTTGGTCATCAAATGATAGGGGAGTACTTTGGCGCTACATTATCTAATCTTGATAGAGTTAACCATGGATGGGTAAAGAAATTAAATATTCTTAGCCATAACAGCATAATTTACAACGGAATACAAACAGGCACAGAAATAGGAGTTTATCATTCATGGTATTTGAGTCGTAATAATTTCCCCGATTGTTTAAGGATTACAGCAGAATGTAATGAGGGTTTAATAATGAGTTTGGAGCATAGGAGTTATGATATTCAATCAGTTCAGTTTCATCCTGAGTCATTTATCACTAAGCAGGGTTATAAGATGATTCATAATTGGGTGATTTCAGGTAAGTCGCCAAAATAATTCTCCCGATTAAGCGCGTAGTGCAAATAGTTGCTCGGCTCACGAAGCCATACAGTAGTTTAAAGTTCAAAGCTAATTTGTTTATACATTTGCAGTCACAAAAATTCTATCTATGAAAGTATCTGTCGAAATTTCGTACTACCCTCTAAATGAGGAGTATGTAACACATATAAAAGGTTTTATTCAACAACTGAACCTTAACCCTAATATTGTTGTGAGAACCAACTCTATGTCAACGCAAATATTTGGTGATTACGAGGAAGTTATGAACACACTAACTCCATGCATAAAAGATGCATTTAACCTGCCTCATTCAGTATTTGTAATGAAGGTTATAAATGCAGATTTAAGCTAAATGATGCACGAAGTTTTTTATGTTTTTTACAATAACCTTATCGATACATCGATTTGGGAATTCATAGCGGTTATCACAGGTATTGGCAGTGTCTGGTTTGCAAGAACTGAGAACATTCTTGTGTATCCGGTTGGTATAGTGAGTGTTTTAATTTATGTATTCATTTGTTTTAATGCACAGTTATATGCCGATGCAGGGATTAATTTCTTTTACTTTGTGATGAGTGTTTATGGTTGGTATAAATGGACTCACATAAATGGCGAAGTTAAAGTTAGGGAGATATCTGCTGGCAACTGGAAGAATAATCTAATTAATATTGGCCTGACAATTATCTCCTTCTGGCTTATTTTAGCAATTATATTATACTTTAACCGACATGATTTGCATTATGTGAATTCGAATATTCCGTACATTGATTCACTTACAACTGCTATTTTCCTTATTGGGATGTGGCTCATGGCTTTAAAGAGGATTGAAAACTGGATTTACTGGATTATCGGGGATTTGATCTCTATTCCTTTATATTTTTATAAGGGTTTAGTGTTTACAAGCATACAGTATCTTGTATTCCTGATCATTGCAATACTTGGATATATAGAATGGAAGAACCGATATATAGAAAAAAGGCTTTACGCATAGCAATAACAGGGCCTGAATCGACAGGAAAGTCGATACTTGCTTCCCAATTAGCCAGATACTTTAATGAACCTTGGGTACCGGAATATTCTAGAGAGTATCTTACACAAACAGATATCATTGAGTATAATTTTGGTGATATATTATCTATTGCGCAAGGACAATATAAACGCGAGAGTGAGCTGCTCGAAAAAGCTGATAACTATCTTTTTTGTGACACTGATTTCCTTGTATCTCACATTTGGAGTGTAGTAAAATACGGACGATCGCATGAGTGGGTTATAGCTATGATGGAAAGTCAGCCGTATGATGTTACTTTGCTTTGTAATACCGACATTCCTTGGGAATATGATCCTCTAAGGGAGAACCCCCATAATCGCGATCATCTTTTTGAACTGTACCTTAACGAAATCAATTCCCGGCATTTAAAGTATGGTGTGGTTGAAGGCTTAGGTGCTGAAAGATTCATTAGTGCTTTGACAATCTTGTCGCAATTTGGCATCGAGCCGAAACGTTAACAGCTTGTAAACTTTCTTTCCTATCTTTGGATTTTAATTATTGTTATGACTATTTCGCGGACAAAGCACATTGTTTTTATCAGCCGTTGGTATCCATCGGACAACGATAAGATGCTTGGTTTGTTTGTGCGAAATCACGCTTTGGCAGCAGTTTCGGCTGGTTATAAAGTTACTGTTGTTTATGCAACACCTTCAAACCAAAAGTCTTATGGTCGAAATGAGACTAAAATTAATTTAGACAGTGAAAACTTTGCAGAAGTTATTACTTACTATAAGTCAGGAACAAGAACCGGCATATTTCAACAGTTATTAGCCTTTTATAAATCTTTTAAATTAGCAGTGAAGACCCGTGGTCGCCCTGACCTTATACATGCGCATATACTTACAAGAGTTGCCCTTATTGCTGCATTTTATGCAAAACTTTATAAAGTACCTTATGTTATTACAGAACATTGGTCGAGGTACTATGATGAGAATTTCGGATATTCAGGAGCTTTGAGGAAATATCTAACTCAAAAAGTGATAAGCAAAGCCACATCGGTTTCAACTGTATCTAATCGGCTCTACAAAAGCATGATAAACAGGGGACTTACATTTAAGCAGGTTATTCTTCCTAATGTAGTTGATACCGAGGTTTTTAACATTGGAAAGAAAGAAAATAGCGTATTTACATTTGTTAGTATCAGCTGTTTTGAAGAAAAGTCAAAGAACCTCAAATTGCTTATTGATGCAGGTGCCAAGCTTAGAGAAAGAGACATTGATTTCGAGATTATGTTTATTGGTGATGGTAGCGACAGAAAGTTAATTGAGGATTATGCTGAAACCCATAGTTTTAAAGCCAAATTTTTAGGACTAAAAAGTCAGGTAGATGCTGGATTATTAATTAAAAAAGCACACTGCCTTGTAGTCAGCAGTAACTATGAAACCTTTGGTATTGTTGCTTATGAAGCAATGGCTACCGGATTACCTGTAATTTCAACTGATGTAGCTGATTTAAAAGAATTTATTGATAAAGATAATGGAATTGTAGTTCCTGTAAAAGATGTTGAGGCATTATCACAAGCAATGCATATGGTAATAAAGAATTTCGAAAATTATAATCCATATAAAATAAGAGAGAGAGTAGAAGAATTTTGCAGTGTTAAAGCTATAGCCGGAAAATTGGATGAGATTTATGTAAAAGCAATTCAAAAATAGATGGGTACAAAAGACTATTCAGGAGGTTTGCGATTTGCTATAATGCTTAACTCGTTAAGTATTCAAAAATGGCAGTATGAGACAATAAAATTTCTGCTTGAAGCATCAAATTCAAAAGTAGTATTGCTGATAATTAATGAACAGAAATCTAATAACCAAAAGAAAAATCTTTTTAGCAGAATAATTAGCTACCCATATAAAAACATTCTTTTTAAAGTTTATTACCGATATTTATTCCGACCACACTCATTTGCTAAATATGATCTGAATAATCTGATAAAAGATGTTCCTTCAATTAGGTGCCTAACAAATAAAAAACGAATAAGTGAATATTTTACAAGTTCCGACATTGATTTAATTAAATCTTACGAACCTGATTTCATTCTTAAGTTCGGATTTGGCATAATAAAAGGTGAAATACTTAATAGCGCACCCCTTGGAGTATGGTCATTTCACCATGATGATGAGCAAAAATATCGAGGAGTGCCACCCGCTTTTTGGGAAATTTATAATAATGAAATCAAGAGTGCAGCTATATTGCAACGTTTAACCGATAAACTCGATAGTGGAGTTATACTCCGAAAAGGATTATTTAAAACAATTAACCATTCATGGAAGGGTAATCTTGATCAATCTATTACACTATCCCGCTTTTGGCCTGCTGAAGTGTGCCGTGAGATAATAGAACAGAACACCTTCCCCGATAGTACAGAAGGAGTAAAAACTAATGCTCCGCTCTATAAAATACCTGGAAATACAACATTCCTCATCTTTTTATTGAAAGTATTCGTAAACAAAATAAAATTCCATATAGATGAGATATTTAAAGCTGAGAGCTGGCAGATAGGCATAACCAAAGCGCGAACAGCTGATTTGATTGGCGGTTTACAATATCAAATAGAAGATGAAGAGGTTGATTGGTATGTTGCAAAAAATAGTAACTTCTATTTTGCCGATGCCTTTGCAATTAAAGTTAGCGAGCGTCTATTAATTCTCTATGAGGATTACACATACGAAACCCGCAAAGGCCGCTTATCGGCAGTATGGTTTAGTGAACGAGAGAATATTTTTAGTGATCCGGTGGTAATACTCGAAGAAAACTGGCACTTATCATATCCTTTTATATTTAAGCATAACGATAATATTTACTGCATACCTGAAGCTAAAGATCACAAGAATGTAGAGCTTTATAAGCTGGATCTCAATACAATGAAGTTGGTACATGTACGGACTCTGATTAAAGACCTTGAGGCAGTTGATCCAAGCTTGATATTTCATCAAAATGCATGGTACCTGTTTTTTACTGCAGGCTATGCATCGAATGTTGAACTACATATTTGGCATTCAGAAACACTTGAAGGAGAATTCATCCCACATGTTCTTAATCCAATTAAATCTAATGTCGGAAATTCTCGTCCGGCCGGATCACTTTTCTATATAGATGGTATTCTTTACCGTCCGGCTCAGGATTGTTCCCGATCCTATGGATCAAGGGTGATATTAAACGAGGTGAAGATACTTTCGGAGGATTCGTTCCTTGAGATTACTGCAAATGTACTTGAACCACCCAAAGGATTTACCGGACTTCATAACCTTTCGTTTGCCGGTGATTATATGATATTCGATTGTAAAAGAATGAAGTTCTCTTCTTCTAACTTTTTTTATCAGATAAAAAGAAAACTGGGATTCAAATCTGAATGATAAGGAAATTACTTTCAACTACAGCATCGAGAATGCTCATTGCGCTCCTTAATCTGGCCATAGTCTGGATTAATGCCCGGTATCTTGGACCAGAGGTCTTAGGGACAATTTCACTCATTATATTAGGAATCAGCATTATACAATTAGTAACAGCTGTTCTTGCAGGAAGCTCGCTTGTTTACCAGACCTCAAGGCACAAAACCGGGGAGCTTTTTAGTATTGCATTCGTCTGGACTATCATCTCATCAATCCCTGTGTGGTTCATACTTTTACAACTTGCTTTACTCCCTGAAGGATATGAGTATCATGTACTTTACTTATCCCTGATTGGCAGTATAATAACTATAAATCAAAACATCTTTCTAGGCAAGGAGCGAATCAGCATATTTAACAGCATATCAATAATGCAATCGGTTATGCTGCTCATTACCTTATATTTTGTAATTTTTAAGTATAATCTCTTAACTGCGGGAGCTTATGTAATAGCACAATACATAAGTATGGTCATAACATTGCTTTTCGCTATGGTGATTAATTACAAACATATAGCCGATTTCAGAATGCCTCGTTATAGTGTTATTAAAGAAGGTTTTCAGTTTGGAGCTTTCTTACAGACAGCCAGCATCATACAACTGTTCAATTATCGGCTTAGCTACTACCTGATCGAGAAATTCTTTGATAGGGCAACATTGGGAATATTCTCACTTGGAGTGCAGCTTGCAGAGAGCATCTGGATAATAGCAAAGAGCATGGCTATATTGCTCTACTCCAGACTGTCGAACAATCGTGATGATAAGTATGCAATAGTACTGACTCTTAAGTTTGTTAAGTTTACCGCTACGGTAACCACATTTCTTATAATTGTTCTACTCATCATTCCATCACAGGCTTTTGTATTTGTATTTAATGCGGGTTTCGAAGATATACGTCATGCAATAATCAGTTTAGCCCCCGGAATATTGTCAGTTGCGATTTCTCTCATGTTTAGTCATTATTTTTCAGGAACCGGTTTCCCAAAATTCAATACCATCTCATCGGGTATCGGGTTGGTACTTACCATTGTATTAGGTTTTATTCTAATTCCGGTAATGGGTATTACAGGTGCAGGAATAACTGCAAGTTTCTCTTACTTTAGTAGCATGCTGTATCAAGCTTTAATTTTTAAGAAGAGGGCAGGTGCAGAATGGAAAGATTTCTTACCAACAAGTAATGATGTAGTTGAAATTAAGGCAATTGTAAAAACAACCATCTCTGCCAATTAAATTTTTACATCAATTTAAATGACTTTTCAGGTTGCAATACCTAAAAAAAATTGTAATTTTACAAAGGACATACAGCTCTTTATGTATAGAATACTATCTTTATTTTTGTTATTGACTCTCAGTATAAATATCTACTCTCAGAATTTTGAGATAGATAAAATCGAAAACTTATGCGCTACTTCCGAGGAGCAGAAGCTATATGACCTTATTTCACAATACAGAATTGATAACGGGCTTTCAAAAGTAAAATTTTCACGATCATTAAGCTTTGTTGCAAGGGTTCATGCAATGGACTTGCTACAAAACAGACCTGATTTTGGTGGCTGTAATACTCATAGTTGGTCGGATAAAGGGAAGTGGAAACCATGCTGTTATGCACAAGATAATAACCGGGTACTATGCATGACCTCCAAACCCAAAGAGCTAACGTCATATAAATACAAAGCTTACGAAGTAGTGTATTCAGCGGGTGAGCGGGCAAGAGCCGAAGATGCATTTGAATTATGGAAAAATATAGAACAGATAAATGACTATCTGCTTAATACAGGGAAATGGACTAAACCCTGGCTTGCATTAGGAGTTGGGATATATGGTGAGTATGCTTGCGTTTGGTTTGGTGAAGGTGTAGATATGGCCGCCGATCTTTATGATTGTGTAAGTGACAGTTTGAAGGCCGACTCTGCCATGAGGGTTACACAAATTGCTGTTGTTCCTGAAACACCTGCTTATTATATAATAACATCTATTGCTAGTACTAAAGAACAGGCAGAGCAGGCAGTTATGACCCTCCACAAAAAAGGATTTAGTAACGCTATATACATAACTAATCAATCATTCTACAGAATTGCTATTAATAAATTTAACGATGAGCAGACAGCAAACCGTGAACTTGTAAAAATCAAGAAGCAGTTTCCTGATGCCTGGCTCTTAAAGCCAAAAAATACTAAATGAACCCTTTAATTATTTTAATCTTGAGGCTGTAAAAGTACTTTAGAGTATATTTGCACGGTATGGAAGAATTAGATTATACACCGAGTGTAGTTGGTCAGTATTCAGATGATTCAATTAGAACTCTCGATTGGAAAGAGCATATCAGGCTAAGGCCCGGTATGTATATTGGTAAATTAGGTGATGGATCATCACAGGATGATGGTATATATGTTCTCATAAAGGAAATTATCGATAACTCTATCGATGAGTTTGTTATGGGTAATGGCAGAACTATCGAAGTTGCCATTAAAGATCAAAAAGTAACCATAAGAGACTATGGTCGTGGCATGCCATTAGGCAAGGTTATTGACTGTGTTTCGAAGATAAATACAGGCGCTAAATACGATAGCAAAATATTCAAAAAAGCAGTAGGGTTAAATGGTGTAGGTTCAAAGGCCGTTAATGCTCTCTCTTCTTATTTCTCAGTTCAAAGTATCCGAGAAGGAAGAACTAAAATAGTTGAATTTCAGAAGGGAGAATTAGTGCTTGATGTACCCGAACAACCATCAGCATTAAGATCGGGAACACTAATTAGTTTTATCCCTGATGAGGAGTTGTTTGGAAATTACCACTATATTCCCGAATACATCGAAGAGATGTTATGGAATTATGTTTTTTTGAATAATGGCCTAACAATATGGTTTAATGGAACAAAGATGCAGGCAAAAAACGGCCTCATCGATCTTCTGCAACGCAATATTAACGGGAACCCTATAATGTACCCGATCATCTCCATAAAAGATGCTGATTTAGAATGTGCATTTACTCATAGCAGCAGGCAGTATGGCGAAGAGTACTACTCATTTGTTAACGGTCAGCACACTACTCAGGGTGGAACGCATCAGGCGGCATTCAGAGAGGCATTGGTAAAGACAATTCGCGACTTCTTCAGGAAAGATTTTGATCCAAGCGATATAAGGCAGAGCATAGTAGCTGCAATAAGTATTAAGATTCAGGAGCCTGTGTTTGAATCACAAACAAAGACCAAACTAGGCTCTCAACTTATGGAGCAAGATGGTCAAAGTATTCGTAATTACATAGGCGATGTGCTTAAAAAACAACTCGATAACTATCTTCACATGAATAGTGAGGCCGCTGAGGCATTACTTCGTAAGATTTTACAGAGTGAAAAGGAGCGTAAGGAGTTTGCCAATATTAAAAAGCTTGCAAGAGAAAGTGTAAAAAAAGTAAGCTTACATAATAAGAAACTACGTGATTGTAGAATACATTATAACAGCAATCATGAAAAGCGATTGGAAACTACACTCTTTATTACCGAAGGTGATTCAGCGAGTGGATCAATCACTAAATCGAGAGATGTTAATACTCAGGCTGTGTTCAGTTTAAAGGGAAAGCCGCTTAACTGCTTTGGTTTGAGTAAGAGAATAGTGTATGAGAATGATGAATTCAATTTACTGCAATCGGCATTAAACATAGAAGAGGGAGTTGAAAACCTGCGCTATAACAATATCGTAATTGCCACTGATGCCGATGTTGATGGTATGCACATCAGGTTATTGCTGTTAACGTTCTTTCTGCAATTCTACCCCGACATTGTTAAGATGGGGCATGTTTACATACTGCAAACACCACTGTTCAGAGTAAGAAACAAAAAGAAGACCTCCTATTGTTATTCAGATGAGGAACGGCAGGAAGCAATCAAAGCCTTAGGCCCAAACCCCGAAATAACTCGATTTAAAGGATTAGGTGAAATATCGCCCGATGAATTCAGGCACTTTATAGGTTCATCAATGCGCCTTGATCCTGTTATTCTCAAAAAAGCCTCGGAGATAAATGAAGTTCTATCTTTCTTCATGGGAAAAAACACCCCTCAGCGCCAGGGATTTATAATTGAGAATCTCCGGTTTGAAGAAGATTTGATTGCTGATAAAGTAGCAGCAATTTAATAATCGATCATCAGTTTGACACTTTCTTGAATGCAAGGCCTAGGAAATCAATAATATCAGAGGCTATCAATGATGGTTGACCTAAATGCTTGACAGCTATATCAGCAGACTTTCCATGCAGCCATGTGCCTAAGATGCAGGTTTCGAATGGAGAATATCCTGATGCTGCCAATCCTAACAAAATGCCTGTAAGAACATCTCCTGATCCGGCAGTTGCCATACCGGGATTACCGGTAGGATTGAAATATATAGCTCCATCAGGACAACCAACAGCACTATAAGCTCCCTTAAGAATAGTAAACACTTTATAGCGTGCTGAGAAGGCGCTCAATATTTCTAATCTGTTAAAATGGTTAGATACCTTAGACGTTAATCGCTCAAATTCTTTTGGGTGAGGTGTTAGTATTGTATTTTGTGGCAGGAATGAAAGCCATGTTTTATTTTCACTTAGTATATTTAAACCATCAGCATCAATAATCAACTGCTTTTTACTCTCCTGAATCAGCAGCTTTAATACTTTCCCGGTCTCTTCATGTATCCCTATTCCCGGTCCTATAGCAATAGCATTATAATGTTCAGTATCAGGGAGCTCTGCTATGTGGGTCTCGGAACTATCAAGGCTAAGCATTACTTCAGGGATAGCTGTATGTATTGAAGTCATACCAATGTATGGTACATGAGTAGTGATGAGGCCTGCACCTGAGCGCATTGCAGCTTTTGAAGCAAGTATTGCAGCACCGACTTTTCCAAGACTGCCACCAATTATTAGCCCATGTCCAAACATTCCTTTATGTGAGAACCGTTTTCGTGGCTTGAGAATCTGTGAAATATCTTTTTTTTCGGTAAGATGGAAGTCGGCAGGATACTCTTCAATGAACTCATCCGATAAACCTATATCTAATACAATCCACTTACCTACATACTTATCATTTTCCGGCACAAAGAAACCTAACTTTGGCATCTGAAAAGTAAGGGTATAATCAGCTTCTATTATATGAGGGTTTCTGCTATCAACCGGATTATCAGCGTATAAGCCTGATGGCATGTCGATTGAAATAACATAACCATTACTGTTATTTATCTGATCTATAACATCTGCAAGAGCACCACCAGTCTGTTTATTTAGCCCGGATCCTAATAATGCATCAATCACAATATCATGATCCTCAATAACTATATTGGTGTCGTCAGAAAATAGCTCATTTATAACCAACCCTGGTATATCTGATGCTCTCTTGAAATTAAGTTGGTTGTCGTTACTAGCTGAATCAGAGTGGTGTATGTAATAAACTTCTACATTGTTGCCCTCAAGATGAAGCATTCTGGCTAATGCAAGCCCATCGCCTCCGTTATTTCCCATCCCACAGAAAACCGTATAATTGCCTGGACTCTCAACCTTTTTGGTTATCCAGTCAAAACATGCTTCTGCAGCTCTTTCCATAAGATCAACTGATCGTATGGGCTCATGTTTTATGGTGTAATTATCTAATTCTCTGATTTTCTCAACTGGCAAGATCTTTATTGGTGACATTCCTAAGGAATTAGATTAATGATTCAAGTTTAAATACCGGTTGTATTAAGATTGCCTAAACTAACAGTAACAACTTTCTTTTGATTTGGATCATCGTCATTAACCAGGCTCATGCTTACCTGAAGATGAAGGTTGTAGATACTGATATCGGTCTCTTTAGCTTTGATCTTACCGATCTTAAGGATATCGGAGTTTATAATACCCTCATTTCTACTTGCCTTATGTCCAAATATCTTATCATCCTTAATACTCAACATTGAATAATCATACCCTGAGCTAAACTCGTATATATGCGAAACATCCTCAATAGTAATAACCTGCAGGTTCTCAATGCCATCAGTGTTAAGTGTGAACCACCTGTGTGCATGTTCATCTATTAGGCATCTGTTAAGGCTATCACTCGACAAAATTCTACTATTATTGATGATTGCCCTGCCATAAAAATTATCATTGTAGGTATATATCCTATCATAAGTGATTGCATAGCGTGTACTTAATCCCCCAATGATCTTCCTAAGTCTCGGAAAAAAATGAAAAGCATTATAGATGCGCAGAACTATAGCATAGTTACAAGCAAATAAAAGTGAATGCAATGGATTATCGAAGATAAGAAAGCCACCGTCGCCAGTGCTAATAAATGATTTCTCAATCGTCTCTTTGGTATATTTCTGAAAGATAAAAGGGTGATTTTCAAGGCAAAGATCGATTGTAGTGCTAAACATTGTCTTGAACAAAAAGGGAATAAGCATTTGCTCAAACTCACCATACGAACTATACTGATATATATCTAATCCAAGTACTGACTTTCTGTTAACCTGTTCAATATTGACTTTTTCTTTCAGCTCTGATAATAATGCCTTTTCATCAGGAATTACATTTGTCTTTTCGAAAATAACCCTATGATCATTCTTTAACAAGATTTCCTTTATGACATTATGATCAATTTTCTTTATTGATTCAGCCATTACGTTGGTAATTAATTATTTATTAACCTGTTAATAAGATTCACGATTTGTTTTTTATCACTTTCATTTAGTCTTTCACCAAAACCAAAAGCTTCTTCATTATAGATTATTGCTGGATAGACACCTCGACGATTAAGTCCTGAATAAGAGTAGTAGGTTCCCTCAATTAGTTCAACAATCACTCCTTTTATAGGAAAGCTCATTTCTTCTATTGCTTCGCCTCTTTTCATTTGAAGAATTAGTGAGCTCTCATTTACAATAACATTCTGTTCTAATTTGAGTACTTTTACTGATTTGATGAGTGTTATTATTCCTATAGCCCAGAAGGGTAAAGCATATAGGCCATAAATGGGTTTCATAAGAACCAGGACAATTGACCATATCAGAATTGTTGTAAGCCAAAAGCTAATAATTGAAACATATGCCAACCCTTTTCCTTTAAAGCCTTTCGATGGAATGTTAATTGAAATACCCTGATCGGTGTGTATTTCCTTAAAATATGTATTGTTATCAGCCCTGATAATCTGAGCTTTTTCCATCTCTTGCTGTATCATGATGTCAGTGTTTTAAAACGGCTGACTAAGATAGCTGTTTTTTTTATTATTCCAGATATCCCATGCAAGTTCAGCTTGCTTGTATAGCATATTTAAGCCGTTTCTGCATTTTGAGCCATTTAACATTCCTTTTATAAGAAATTGTGTGTTTTCGGGATTATAAACAAGATCGAAGAGATAATGATTACCTGTTAGAAATTGATAAGGGATTTCGGGTGCTGTTTCTACATTAGGATACATACCCAGTGGAGTAGTGTTAACAATGAGATCAATATTTTTGATTAGATTCTCATCAATATCATCATAACTAATTGAATTATGATGCTTAGGTAACCTGCTTACAAATTTGAAGGACCATTTATGTTTATTTAAAACGAAGGCAACTGCAGCTGCTGCACCACCAGTACCCAGAACTAAGGCGTTACCTACTTTATCACCTATAAAATCAAATAATTCTGATTCAAAAGCCGAAGCATCGGTATTATAGCCTTTTAGGAAAGGTTTATCACCTGTTCGCTCAATCTTTATTGTATTAACTGCATTAATAAGAAATGCTTCATCCGAAAGCTCGTCGAGGAATTCAATTACTTTTTGCTTGTATGGGATTGTAACATTAAGGCCCGCAAGAGTATTATCGTTATCAACCAGTGTGCATAATTCATTAATACTCTCAATAGGGAAGAGGCAATACTCAGAATCTAATGTTTCGTTTGTAAATTTTTCAGTAAAGTACTTTTTGGAGAAAGAATGACCTAAGGGATAGCCAATAAGACCATATCTATTAAACATACGATTTTAATTAGCTAACCCAATCATTAAGTACCTGAATGATATTATAGTCTTCTTTAAGAAAAGGGGCATATTCAAACAGAGGATCAAGACTAACTTTTTCAGTTGCAAGCACGAATTGCAGTTGTGCTATAGCATCTTTAGGCTTTCCTGCTAAATACAAATAAGCTACTTTTCTGATCTGCAATTGAATATTCTCAGGTTGTGAAACAACTCCATAATCAAGAATCTCAATTGCGGCATTGTACTCGTCAAGATCAGCATATAGGTTTGAAAAATCGAGCCAAATATTTTTATCAAGCGGATCGTGTTTTGCTGCTAATGAAAATGATTCAGCGGCTTCATCAAACAGTCCGGCTTGCTGCTGTATAAGAGCAAGAGTAGCAATAAAAGCAGGGTTTTCGGGATCAAGTGTCACTCCTTTCTTAACATACTTAATTGCAGATTTGAGATCATCAATACCTTCAAATGCAACACCTAATCCAATCCAGGCATCAGCTAAAGTTTTATCAAGTTCAATTGATTTTTTGAAATACTCAATAGCCTTTTTATAATTCTCTAATTTTTCATAGCACTCACCTATAAGATAATATGTACTTGCATCGGGGTCATCGAAAAGCAAAGCTTCATTATAGGTCTCAATTGCAAGTTTGTATAAACCCATATTTGAATATGCAGTTGCTTTATTAAAATAGGCCCAGGTAAATTTTGGGTCTATAGCAATTGAAAAATCAAATGAATCTATAGCTTTTTCATAGAGTTCCAGTTCATTATAAGCAATGCCCAAATTGTACCACGCTGATTGAGAATAGGGTTGTTTATCAAGGTGTTGGTTATAGAAAGCTATTGATTCTTCAAATGAACCGGATGCTTCATAACAAAAGGCCAATTCATTAAATACTATCTCATTAAGAGGTTCAATTTCAAGTGCTTTCCTGAGGTATTCAATTGCTTTAGGATAATTATTCAGCTTTTCGTACTCGAAAGCAATATTCGTATATATATTGGCGATATCCTCATGCTCATTTATTGCCTTGTTATACTCCCGAATAGCTTCGTCATATCGGTGCAACTTACTGTAAATAGCACCTTTTGTAAGGTAAATATCACTATTTAAAGGATCAATATCTTCAACACTCGAAAGAATCTTGAGTGCTTTTTCGGCTTTGTTTAACGACACAAGTACTTGAGCCTGAAGTAGTATTAAGGAAGTATTTCCCGGGTACTGCTCCATGCCAAAACCGAGCGCTTTGCTTGCAAGTTTATGTTTTTTATTAGAAATATAGTACTCAATCAGATCTTCATACTCTTCTATATCGAAAAAATAAAATTGATCTTTTCGAAGCATTTCCTCAAACCGCTCTACTAGTTCCTGTAGCTTAACACTATCTTCCTCGTGATCAAAAAAATCGTCCATCTTGTCGTTATCCATTCTTAATGCAAAAATAAGCTTTTTTCATATAGCAAATGAGATTGTTGACTCTATCTCATAAACTTGCTTGTATTTACTGATGTTAAAGATACAAAATCAAAGGCCTAAAGTAAAATAAACTTTAATAAGTTTTCACCAATCGGATGTTTATAACGAAAAGAAAAATTAATTCAATATTTTTGCATCCAACAACACGGTAATTATGACATTAATCAAAAGTATTTCGGGCATCAGAGGAACTATAGGAGGAATTACAGGCGACAACTTAACTCCTGTTGATATTGTAAAATTCACTTCGGCTTTTGCGCATATTATAAAAAAGGAATCTAAGAGCAAGTCGAAGATTGCTGTTGGAAGAGATGCTCGTGTGTCGGGTGAAATGGTTAATAATATTGTAGTTAATACTCTGATCGCAATGGGTGTGGATGTTGTTGACCTTGGATTATCAACAACTCCTACTGTTGAAATGGCGGTGGTTGACCTTAATTGTGATGGTGGCATAATCATTACTGCCAGTCATAACCCAGGACAATGGAATGCTCTTAAACTTCTTAACTGTTATGGTGAGTTTATTGATGATAATCTAGGTAAAGAATTACTGGAAATAGCCGACAGTAATGTAATTTCATTTGCTGAAATAAATGAACTCGGAAAAATAGTTTATGATAACACTCAGATTGAAAAGCATATAGATAAGATAAAAGCCTTGCCTTATGTTGATGTTAGTGCAATAGCCAATGCAAAGTTTAAAGTAGTAATTGATGCTGTAAACTCAACCGGAGGTATTGCTATTCCTATGCTTTTAAAGTCGTTGGGAGTTGAGGATATTATTGAGTTGTATTGCGAACCTACGGGTGTTTTCCCTCATAATCCCGAACCGTTGCCCGAAAATCTTACTATTATTTCAGATACAGTTAAAGATAAGGGTGCTGATATAGGCTTTGTAGTTGATCCTGATGTTGATCGTTTGGCTATTGTTGATGAAAATGGAAATATGTTTGGTGAGGAATATACTCTTGTTGCAGTAGCTGATTTCATACTCTCAAAGCGCAAAGGCAATACAGTATCAAACATGTCATCAACTATGGCATTAAGAGATGTTACTGAAAGTTATGGTATGAACTATTTTGCATCGGCGGTAGGTGAAGTGAATGTAGTTAAGAAAATGAAAGAAGTTAAGGCTATTGTTGGCGGAGAAGGAAATGGCGGAGTTATTCTTCCCGAATTACATTATGGCAGAGACGCTTTGGTTGGAATAGCACTTTTCTTAACCCACCTTGCCACTTCGGGTAAGAGTTGTTCGCAATTAAGAGCTTCATACCCAAATTACCATATATCAAAGAATAAAATTGAGCTTGAACAAGGCGTTAATGTTGATGAAATTTTAGAGCTTATCGCCAATAAGTATAATGATAAGAAAGTTAGTCGCGAAGATGGAGTGAGGATAACAATGGATAAACAATGGATACATCTTCGTAAATCTAATACAGAGCCAATTATCAGGATATATTCAGAAAGCAGTAGTTATGAAGAGTCTCAGCTACTTGCCAAAGGAATAATTGATGATATAAATGCAATGCTTTCAATTAAAGCACACTCATCCTAATTCAAGTTTATATATGGCTAAACGAAAGGCAGTTAAGTACAAGTCTGTTGCTTTTAAATTTACCTCTTATCAAAAAAAGAGGGTTGAAGCCTATTGCCGAAAAAACGGTGTAACACCCATAAGAATGTATAAAAAAGCAATAATGCTTTATCTTACAAACAACGGCTATGGCGATCATTATACAGTTCATGAACCTGCTGTAAATCAAATGACAATCTTCGATTTAATATCTGAATAAGATAGTTGGGGTTTGCTTAATATAATGTACTAATCAACAGGTACTTCAACAAGTATTAGATCAGAACTTTCTAAGGCCGTTACTGTGATATCTGAATTAATCCCTGTTAATTCAAATGAATCTTTTTCGTTAGCAATATATATATTATCACTTTCAATGCTGATAATTCCATTAATTACGTAGAGTAGCAGGATATTTTTTTTCGACATTAGTTTATACGAAATTGATCTGCCTTTAATTACCGAACATTTCCAAATATATGCATCCTGATTTAAGATAAGATTATTGTTAATACTTTCACCTGCAGCAACTAATTGCAAACCGTCATTTGATAAGAGATTTGTATTAAGTTTTGTAACAGAAGGTGATGTGTTCTTAATGCCTGCAAAAATCCAGATTTCTATAAATTCAGCAGGTGTATCTGTTGCATTTCCCAGTCTATAAGTAGTTAATGAGCCTGTTGAGATCAGCAAAGCTTCGTTTTTATCAATTACATATTTTAGGCCACTGGTATCATTATATTCAATCTCACCGTATATAGGCAAAATCAGTATCTCAATATTTTTATGATCTCTCTGGCTTAATTTACAATGAGAAGATAGGTTCACAACATTTAACACTCTCAAAACACCAAAACGCTCTCTTGAGGGATTAAAATGATTACCATAATTAAAGCTGTGACTAATAGTAAATTCTGAATTAGTAGTTATTGCTCGATCAGAAGACCTTAGTGTTTTAACATTCATGGATATGCTTAATTTTTATTGGTTAATCAATAGCTTAAACTATGTTGCATGTATTTGATTAGCAACAATTAGTGTATGTATCATATATCTAACTTTACCATTATATGCAACTAATCACTGATTGGTTTGTATATTACATTAGATGTATTATCAATTGCAAATCAAAGATAAGTAACATGGACGTTAATAATAGCTTAAGAGTCGCTAGCAATGAAATAATTAAACAATTACAGTCAGTCAGGACTACACCTTGCATTTCATTATATATGACAACGCATAAGCATCATCCTGACAATCAAAAGGATCCAATTAATTATAAGAACCTATTGAAGAGACTGGAAGAGTCGTTATTAAACAAATATACCAACGATGAAGTAAAACAATATTTGGCATCCTTTTATGAACTACTTGATGATCGTGATTTTTGGAATAACACATCTTCAGGACTTGCCATTTTTGGTGCCGGAAAGCTGTTTAACATTGTAATGCTTCATGAACCTGTAAATGAACTTGCTGTTGTTGCTAATAGCTTTCATACAAAGCCCTTACGCATGTACCTGCAATCAGTTTATCGCTACCAGATTCTTGGTGTTTCATTACATTCTGCAATACTTTTTGAAGGCACCAGGCATTCGCTAAAGCAAGTAAATCTTCCTGATCAATTTCCCGATGACATAAAGAAAGCTTTAGGGTCGGAACTTACTGAAGATCATCTTACTGTTGCTTCTTATGGTGGAGCAGGCCGTCAAAATGCAGATATGTATCATGGGCATGGTGGTAATAGTCCTGAGAAGGATAAAGATGCCGAGCGCTATTTCAGAGTTGTTGCCGATGCGGTTCATGAGAAATACTCTAAAAACGACAAGTTACCTTTGATACTGGCAGCACTAACCGAGCATCATAGTGTTTTTCAGAAAGTTAATAAGAATCCTTACCTATTAAAAGAAGGTCTTCAGATTAATCCTTTCTCCTTGCAGCCAGATGAATTGGCCGATTTAGCATGGCGTTTACTTGAACCAGAATATAACAGGCGAATAGAGGAAATCAAGGAACATTTCTCACTCGCCCAATCAAAAGGAGTAGGCAGCGATATGCTCAGAGATGTTATGAATGCTGCAAAAGAGGGTAGGGTTGGAACAATTCTTATTGAAGCTGATAAGATAGTGGCCGACGAATATGGTGATAAGAGTGCAATTGCCAATTTGTTGAACGATCCTGAAAAGGATGATATGCTTGATGATATAGGTGAACTTGTATTTAGTACGGGCGGTGAAGTTATAGTTATACCTGCCGAAATGATGCCTACAACATCTGGAGTTGCTGCAATTTATCGCTATTGATAATCATTAGTCTGTTTAACACAAGTAGAAATTTTAAAGCATCTAACTATGATGATTCAATTTAATTCAAAGAACACGCCGGTCGATGAAGATCAGCGTGCACAATTATCTGCAATAATTGAGAAAGAACTCCGTCGATTCAGCGATAATATAACGCGTGTAGAAGTTCATACGGGTGATGAAGACGGGCATAAAGAGAGCATGAATGATATACGATGTACTATTGAGGTACGTCCTGAAGGTTTCAAGCCTGTAGTTGCTACTAACTTTGCAAACACATTAAATGAGGCAGTATCGGGTGCAGCAGAAAAATTAAAAGGCTCCCTTGATTCACTGTATGGAAAGTTAAGAAAGCACTAATTTTGATCCTAAACACAACTTTCTGAAATACAATATTGTAGTAATGTTCAGAAAGACCAGCCAACTTTTTTATATAATTTTGACTTTTCCTGAGGCGTAATTTTTAAAAAAAATTACGCCTCAGGCTTGTGATTGTATGCTATTCTCCTATATTTGCAATGGTTTTTTTACGGCAGGTTGCCGGTAAAGGTTCTTAGCAGATTCCCCATCTGCCCGGGCCCGTGAAAGAACTTAATAAGTTCTATTTCACTAATTTTTAAAACATTCTCAAAAACCAATGAAAAAAAATGTATTGATTATCGGAGCTGCCGGAAGAGACTTCCACAACTTCAACACGTATTTCCGCGGAAACGCGAACTATAATGTAGTAGCATTTACGGCAGCCCAGATTCCCGACATTGACGGAAGAAAATATCCGAAAGAATTGGCAGGTGAGGATCTTTATCCGGATGGAATTCCCATCTATGCTGAGCAAGATCTTCCAAGGCTTATTAATGAACTGAAGGTTGATGACTGTGTATTTGCTTACAGCGATGTACCTTACAACCGCGTTATGAATGTTAGCGCAATTGTTAACGCTGCAGGTGCAAACTTTATGCTTCTCGGTCCTCGCGAAACTATGATTGCAAGTACTAAACCTGTTATTGCTGTTGGTGCTACACGTACTGGTTGCGGTAAGAGTCAAACTAGTCGCAGAATCATCGAAATCCTTATGGAACAAGGTCTTAAGGTAGTAGCTGTACGCCATCCAATGCCTTACGGCGATTTGAATGCTCAGAAAGTTCAGCGCTTTGCTACAGTTGAAGATCTTAAAAAACACAAATGTACCATCGAAGAGATGGAAGAATATGAACCACATGTTGTTCGCGGAAACGTTATTTATGCTGGTGTTGACTATGAAGCTATTCTTCGCGCTGCAGAACAAGATCCTGATGGTTGCGACGTAATCCTTTGGGACGGTGGTAATAATGACTTCCCATTCTATAAGCCAGATCTAATGGTTGGTGTAGCTGATCCATTACGTCCAGGTGCAGAGGTTAGTTATTATCCGGGTGAAGTTGTTGCACGTATGGCAGATGTTATCGTTATCAATAAGATAGATAGTGCAACTCTTGAAAATATCAATACAGTCCGTGCTAACTTAGCAAGTATCAACCCTAAGGCTATGATCATTGACGGTGCATCACCACTAACAGTTGATAAACCTGAACTTATCCGTGGCAAGAGAGTATTGGTTGTTGAGGATGGCCCAACTTTAACTCACGGTGAAATGAAGATCGGTGCAGGTACTGTTGCTGCTCAGAAATTCGGTGCTGCTGAATTAGTTGACCCACGTCCATATACTACAGGTAAACTTAGCGAAACTTTCCAGATCTATAAGAACATCGGTACACTTCTTCCAGCAATGGGATACGGTGAAGAGCAAATCAAGGATCTTGAAAAAACTATTGAGAACACCGATTGCGATACAGTAGTTATTGCTACTCCTATTGATCTTAACAGAATTGTAAAGATCAACAAGCCTACTGTAAAGATTGGTTATGACCTTCAGGAAATTGGTTCTCCAAACTTAACAATGGTCTTAAGTGATTTTGTCAAAAAACACAATCTTAAATAGCATTTGAAAAGCTGCCTTCAATAGGCAGCTTTTTTTTTATTACATTTGTTTTAGCTTATTCTTAAAAAAATCAAAACATGAAAAACCGTAGTCTGGTATCAATTAATGATTACACAAAAGAAGAGTATGTAAAAATACTTGACCTTGCTGAAGAATTCGAAAAAAATCCTAAGCAATCTATACTCGAAAAGTATGTTGTTGCTACTCTCTTTTTTGAACCATCGACACGTACACGCTTAAGCTTCGAAAGCGCTGCTTCACAACTTGGCGCTAAGGTTATCGGTTTTTCCGATGCCTCAAGCTCTAGTGTCTCGAAAGGTGAGTCATTGAAAGATACCATCCTCACTGTCGCAAATTACAGTGATTTAATTGTTATGCGCCATCCAAGAGAAGGAAGTGCTCGTTTTGCAAGTGAAGTTTCGAAAGTTCCTGTTATTAATGCAGGCGATGGAGGCAATCAACATCCAACACAATGTTTGCTCGACCTTTACTCTATAAGGAAAACTCAAGGTAAACTTGACGGATTAAATATAGCATTTGTCGGAGACTTAAAGTACGGACGTACTGTTCATTCACTGGTAATGGCACTTTGTAATTTCAATACTACATTCCATCTGGTATCACCAATTGAATTAAAACTGCCAAGCTATGTTAAGATGCATATCAAAAACAATAATCTCAACTACTTCCAATACACCGAACTCAACGATGTAATAGAGAGTGCTGATATTATTTACATGACTCGTATACAACGTGAACGATTCTCTGACCCCATAGAATATGAAAAAGTAAAGAACTCATATATTCTTAATGCTGAGATGCTTGCTAACTGTAAAGAGAATATGCGGGTGCTTCATCCATTGCCAAGAGTAAATGAAATAAATGAAAACGTTGATTCAACACCTCAGGCTTATTATTTCACTCAAGCCCTTAACGGTGTATATGTTCGTCAGGCCTTACTTGCTACAATTCTGGGTGTTAAATAAAACGACTTATTGAAATGGAAAACAATATAAGAAAAGAACTGGTAGTTTCTGCCATAGAAAACGGAACTGTTATTGATCACATACCCTCAAAAAGCGTATTCAGGGTGGTTAAAATGCTTAAATTGGATAAAACCGACGGACAAGTAACTATTGGTTTCAACCTTGAAAGCAAAAAGTTTGGTACTAAGGGTATTATTAAGGCAAGCAATCAGTTCTTCGAAAACCGTGATGCTAATAAAATTGGACTTATTGCGCCATCAGCTACTCTAATAACAATTAAAAATTATCAGGTAGTCAATAAACAGCAAGTGGAAATTCCCGATACTATTGAGCAATTTGTAAAATGTGTTAATCCTAACTGTATTACAAATCATCAGAATATCACTACCAAGTTTGTTGTTATAGATAAGAACGATCTTAAATTGCAGTGCAATTACTGTGAAAAGATCACAGGAAAGAATAATATAGAGATTATATAATTCGTTCAATTCTTAAAAATGATCTGCAATTCTGTTAAACAAACAGGTGCAGATTTTTTTTATACCTTATTCAAAAGATAATTCTGCTATGCCATCATATATAAGGACTCTGATAAACGAAGGCGAACATCAACAACTCGACTTCAAATTCGGGGTTAATGACTCAAAGAAGATAGCGAGAACACTTGCTGCATTTGCCAATACAGATGGCGGACGACTATTGTTAGGAGTAAAGGATAATGGCACTATTGCAGGTGTAAGATCTGATGAAGAGTATTACATGATAGAGGCCGCAGCACAACTATACTGCAAACCTGCTGTTTCCTTTGATGTTCATGAGTGGGAAGAGAACAGTAAAAATGTGCTGGAAATTATAGTACCTAAAAGTGCTGAAGTGCATTCAGCGCCCGATAAAGATGGCAACTATAAGATATTTATAAGAGTTCAGGATCAAAACTATATGGCAAATCCTGTGCTGCTGAAAGTATGGAAAAAACGTAATAATAAAGAAGGAATTAAAATAAGTTACACTAACATCGAGCGGTCGCTTATTGCTTATCTTGAACAAAAAGGAAAGATAACCCTAAGTGCATTTAAAAAGTTATCGGGACTCAGTATTAAGAAATGCGAGCATATACTGGCCAACTTTATCACCCTGGACATTCTTAATATTAACTTCTCCGAATCGGGTGTTTTCTATACTTTGAATCCCGAATTTAAAAATGAATCGCCTAAAGACCACACTAAATGAAAACAATCGGACTAATATCTGATACACACTCGTATGTACACCCATCAATAGTTAATTTCCTCTCAAAATGTGATGAGATATGGCATGCAGGCGATATCGGCAACCTTCAAACTGCAAAACAGCTTGCCTCAATAAAGCCTTTTAAAGGAGTATATGGTAATATTGACGGACAAGATATCAGGAGTTTTTACCCTTTATACCAAAGCTTCAATTGTGAAGATGTTAAAGTACTTATTATCCATATCGGGGGTTATCCGGGAAAGTATTCAAAAGAGGCTAAACTGCTGATTGATGAGCTAAAACCCGATCTCTTTATTGCAGGCCATTCGCATATTTTGAAGGTAATTAATGACAAGAAGTATGGCTTGCTACATCTTAATCCTGGAGCAGCTGGCAAGTATGGTTTTCATCACCTTATAACAGCAATGAAATTTCAAATTGATGGTAAGGATATTCGTGATCTCGAAATTCTTGAAATCAATAAATCAGATAAGCCCTTATCTTAATCTATCGGCCGATCGAACTAGCTTCTCATCTCTCAATATACCCCTGTTGGCCATAACAAGCATAAGGATGCTGAACAATATGGCGTACAGACCCATTGAATCGGAATACTCAGCATCTGAACCAACAGTTAATCCAACCAGGTCTGAATAGATAAAGAAAATAAGGCCTAACAGTATTATATTCAATAATATAGAAAGCTTAACCATGCGCGATTGAAAAAGGCGCTTTTTGTACATGAAGATCGAGATAATGATTACAATTATATTGATCACATTTAAAACTGCTAACGGTAATATCTTGGTTGCGGGCACAAGTACTTCAGCTCCCGGTGTAAGCGATTTAAGATGTGTTATATACAGTTTGTCGTAACTGATTTCTGAAAGAAAACTCGAAACGGGTAAAAAGAAAAGGACTATAAGAGCAATTGCTGCAAGTGCTAAATAAACGCTTTGTATTCTCTGTATCATTGCTATCGTTTTTATTTATGCAAATATAGTAAACCACTTCAACTGTTATATAGTTTGTGATTTAAAATGTATATTTTTGCAATCTGTTTTTCGGTTTTACATCCAAACCGGTTGATTTTTTCATGCGACAAAAAAGATTACTACTCCTCCTTGCATCGATTCTTATTTTGCAGACTGGTTTTTATGTTTATGGCTTGTATGAGCGACAACCTGATATTGATGATGCCTGGATAGGTGAGCCAGCTTATTACATGAGTAAAATTGGTTATGCAAAGTCTGAACTCATGAGAGGTTGGAAACTGCATGAGGAGAGGTTGCTTATTCACCACAAATTAATGACTCTGCTTGGATACTCGTTCATTGAAATGTTTGGGTTTTCGCTTTATACACTTAAATCAGTAAGTTTATTGTTCTTTATTGCATTCCTCATTTTCTTTTACTATTTCACCGTTCTGAAGAATAAGATCTTTAACCTCAGGCAGTTTCTGCTAGCAGTAATAATACTGCTTACATTTCATTACTCATTTAAATTTACCTTTATTTTCCGGCCTGAAGTGGTGATAATGTTCTTTGCCTTTGTTGCTTTTCACCTTTTAAATCAACTACTTTCCAATAAAAAGTACACATTTATCCTGGCCTTTAGTGCAGGAATTTTAAGCGGCTTATGTTTTGTAGCTCATCTAAATGGTCTGGCTATTATCGCGGCTGGTGGTGGATTATTAGCAATACATAAAAGGTGGAAGCAGTTAGCGTTATTCATGGTAGGTTCTTTATGCTCAATGTTGATCTACTTTTATGATTTCAGTGCTAAATATGGATATGATTTCTGGCATTTCCAGTTATTTGAGTCGGTGTTGGGAAAAGATTCAGGCGATAAAATGAGGGTAGTACTTTATATGCTTAACAATCTGCTCAAAGAGCACATGCGATTTTTTCATGATCTTACTGTAATAGGATTCAGCTTGTTATTCCTATTCCTTTTTATTGCCGGTTTTAAGGCAATTATGCGAAACCATCGTTATATGCTACAGTACTTTCTTATAATGGTATTTGTAGTTGCATTACTTTTTACCCAGAAATCGCGTCAATACATACTCATATATCTTCCTTATATGGTTATATTTATGACTATAACCATCGATAAATACATTACCGGTGATGCCACCTTACCATATTGGGCAAGAAGAATAAACTCTAAAATTGCTTTAATCATTTTAATACTCTTTTTTGTAGCTACAGCTCAATACTACAACTATAAAGTGGCAAAAGAGAAATTCAGTGCAAACGATAATCATGCAACAGTTGAAAAATATATCGGAGCCAATACATCAAATTTGAACATTATTGCTCCTATGGAATTCATATTTAATGAAATAGATGATTTTAAAAGAATACAAGGTGAGAGGTTTTATACAACCATCCAGAAACATGATTCATCAATAACGTGTGAAGGATTTCTGCGTAAAGCAAATACTTTTGATATTGACTATATTATTTTGTCGGATATATACCGAAAAGATCTGGATGTTGATACTCTTTTGGTAGGTGATTCACTAGAAGGTTATAGAGTTGTAAAGTATTCTGATAAGATGAGCATACTGAAACGAGTAATAAAAGACCGTTAAATTATTTCTCTTCTTTCACCATTCTCTCTTTTGCTTTATCATAATACTCTTCCGAAACAAGGCGACCCTCTTGCCATATCTCTTTTTTCTCTACAATACCTTTATCATTGAAATGGGTCCAAACGCCATTCTTAAGATTATTAACATAAGGCCCTGAGATGAAAACGCGCCCATTTGGATGATAAAAGGTTGCAAGACCCTCAATCATATCGTTCTTGTATGTTGCCTTCACTTTTATTGGTCCATCATAGAAATACTGCGCCCATACTCCCTCTTTCTTGCCATTTACATAAGGCATTTCCTCGTATAGTGCCCCGTTTGGATAGTATGTTTTCCATAAACCTGAAGGAACTCCCTTATCATAAACTTCTTCGGCTGCAACTATCGAATCGCTGTTGTAAAACTTCCAAACCCCATGCCTTTTCTCATTCAAATACATGCCATCTGAAATCTTCTTCTTCCCATTATACACCGTAGTCTGAGCTTTAGAGCCATTCTCACTATAATAAGTGCGGGCTTTAACGTTCCCGAGTGAATCGTAGTAAACGAATTCTCCATCAGGCTTATCATTAATAAAACTGCCTCTGTAAATGATATTGCCCGATGCATCCCTCTTTTCCCAGGCACCTTGTTTAAGCCCCTTGTTATCTTTTTTATTGGCGGGCTCCTGTGCATTGCTTATTGACACGCATGCACATGCAAGAAATAACAAGAGCACCTTAAGAATTCTGTTCTTCATTTTGTTATAATCATTTAAAATGCCAACTGCCTTAATGAGTAAAGCATGCTTAACAGTTCGTATATTTGTGCAAATTTAGCAAACTTTATACCATTACTGATATTTATATGAACAGCTATCCATCAAAACTACTTGAAGATGCAGTATCTGAGCTGATTAGGCTGCCAGGAATTGGTAGACGTACAGCACTTCGACTTGCATTATGGATGCTCAAACAAGAACAATTGAAGATTGAAAACTTAGGCAACGCAATAATTAACCTACGTCAGTCAATCAAATATTGCACAATCTGCAACAACATTTCCGACCATGATATTTGCAATATCTGTGCTGATGCAAACCGTAATGCCGAAGTTGTGTGCATTGTTGAGGATATTAGAGATGTGATGGCAATTGAGAATACAAACCAGTTTCGTGGATTATACCATATTCTCGGAGGAGTTATTTCGCCAATTGAAGGCGTTGGGCCAAAGGATATAAATATAGAATCGCTAGTTGCAAAAACTGCTAATGGCACTATTAAAGAGATCATTATGGCACTTCCGCCCACAACCGAAGGCGATACCACAGCATTTTATATTTACCGAAAGATAAAAGAAAATGTCGCAACAATATCAACCATATCAAGAGGCATATCGGTTGGCGATGATCTCGAATATGCCGATGAAATAACTTTAGGCAAATCCATTAGAAACAGAATACCTTTTGAGGGAAGCATTTAATCATTTTAGCCGCTTATAATTATATCAATGATCCAGGAATCACTTATCCAATTAACCGTAAAGGCAGTAACTGAACTATTTGGTGCTGAACCACAACAAAGCATCATCACAATACAAAGAACAATACCCGCTTTCCGCGAACAAGGCGATTATTCACTGGTGGTATTCCCTCTCTTGAAGATTTCAAAGAAATCGCCCGAAGAAACTGCTACCATATTAGGAACCTGGATGGTAGAAAATGATGCCATGATTGAGTCATTTACAGTGATTAAAGGCTTTCTCAATTTAAAGATTGTACCTTCATTCTGGATCAACTTCCTTTCGGATACCTACAGTAATTTAAAATACGGATTTAAAGAGCCTGCCGATTCAACCCCGGTGGTAATTGAGTTTTCTTCGCCTAACACTAATAAACCGCTTCACTTAGGGCATATAAGGAATAATCTTCTTGGTTGGTCGGTATCACGAATACTTGAAGCAAACGGCAATAATGTTGCACGGGTAAACCTGGTGAACGACCGTGGAATACATATCTGCAAATCGATGCTTGCCTGGAAATTATTTGGCAATGAGGCCACTCCTCTTTCAACTGGAAAGAAAGGCGATAAGCTTGTAGGTGACTTTTATGTGATGTTCGACAAGAAACTAAAAGAAGAAACTGCTGCTTTAAAAGAAAAAGGTTACTCTGAAGAAGAAGCTTCAGCCCGTTCAGGTCTAATGGCCGAAGCTCGTAAAATGTTGGTTAAGTGGGAAGAACATGATGATGAGGTACGAGAATTATGGTCTATGATGAATGGCTGGGTTTATGAGGGGTTTGACAAAACTTACGATAAACTGGGCATTACCTTCCACAAAATATATTATGAATCTGAAACTTATCTTCTGGGAAAAGCGATTGTAGAGCAAGGAGTTAAACAAGGTGTCCTTACCAGAAAGAGTGATAATTCAGTTTGGATAGATCTTACTGCTGAAGGACTTGATGAAAAGCTATTACTAAGGTCCGACGGTACATCTGTTTATATGACCCAGGATTTAGGTACTGCACAATTACGGTATGATGATTTTAGCCCTTCTAAACTAATGTATGTTGTTGGGAATGAGCAAAATTATCATTTCGATGTGCTAAAGCTTGTACTCTTAAAACTTGGCAAGCAGTGGGCTGAGAGGATCCACCATCTTTCATACGGCATGGTTGAACTACCCGAAGGCAAAATGAAATCGAGAGAAGGAACTGTAGTTGATGCCGATGACCTTATTGAAGAGATGGTAACAACTGCCGAAGAGATGACGCGCGAATTAGGCAAAATAGAAGACTTTGAAAGTGAGGAGGCAAACGAACTTTACCGCAAAGTCGGCCTAGGGGCATTGAAATATTTCATCTTAAAGGTTGATCCAAAGAAGAACATGGTTTTCAATCCGACCGAAAGCATCGATTTTAATGGAAACACTGGTCCTTTCATACAATACACTTATGCCCGTATTAAGTCGGTTTTGAGGAAATGCGAAAGTTCAGCCTATCCTTTTACAGGCCAGTTAGAATTGCACCCTAAGGAAACAAGTATGCTCATACTTCTCTACAGTTTCCGTCAGGTGGTAGAGGAGGCTGCTCAGGGCTATTCACCTGCTATTGTGGCAAACTACCTGTTTGAGCTTGCTAAAGAATATAACCAGTTTTATCACGAGCTCACTATCCTAAAAGAGACAGATATAAACAAGAGAAACCTTCGACTTGCACTATCCACAGCAACGGCAAACATTCTAAAAAATGGTTTAGAACTACTGGGTATTGAGGTTGTGGAACGTATGTAAGTTGAGAAACATACTTCTTTTTTTGCGAAACAAGACACTATTTCATAAAGTTTTATCAAGGGCGGATTTTAACCGCCCTTGATATTCAATCATTAACCAGTGGTTATTCGCTACTTAATAGCTTATGACTCATTCCTGATACAGCCCTTAATTAATTGTTATCTGGTTCTGCTTCTTTCATGGTTACCTCCCCATTCCACCGATAATTAATGTGTATGCACTACTAATTACCTCAATATTCCTTGTTGATCTCACCAATAATTAATTGTTATTCAATGATTATCAATTCCTAACTACCCCATGACTCATTCCTGACACAGCCCTTAACTAATAGTTATCTGTTTCTGCTTCTTTCATGGTTACCTCCCCATTCCACCGATAATTAATGTGTATGCACTACTAATTACCTCAATATTCCTTGTTGATACCACCAATAATTAATTGTTATTCTATGATTATCAATCCTTAACTACCCCATGATTCATTCCTGACACAGTCCTTAATTAATAGTTATCTATTTCTGCTTCTTTCATGGTTACCTCCCCATTCCACCGATAATTAATGTGTATGCACTACTAATTACCTCAATATTCCTTGTTGATACCACCAATAATTAATTGTTATTCAATGATTATCAATTCCTAACTACCTCATGACTCATTCCTGACACAGACCATAATTAATTGTTATCAACTCTTGAGTACATTGTGGTTACTTCATGATTACATCAATGAATAATTGCGATTTGTTCTCAATATCTGTATGACCAAAAGGTGATTCATTAGCGATCCATTTGGCTCACCTTCTGTTTAGGCTCGGTTCAGGTACTGTTTAACCTCTGTTTAGCATCTGATATAAACAGATGGTAAACCGAACCAAAACAGAAGGTAAACAGAACCTAAAGCGAAGCTAAGCCAAATATGTCCCAAATGAATCCCCAATCAGTCCTGCAAAATACGCGTGTCACCACAAAGAGGAAGGAGTACCACTTCCATTGCCTGATCTTTCCAGATAAGATAGCTTCACTGTACAGGTTTATAATTTCATTATAGGGGGTAAATATTTTCTATAATAAAAAAGTGGATTAGCTGTTAGTTTATCGTCAGTTGTAATGCAACACGATTTATCTTTGATACGTTATTTTCAAACCTCAATTTACTTAGTAGCATAAAAACTTTAATGTCGGTCAATTTTCCTAAAATCAGCATATTTATAATAGCCGTTATTCTTTTGTTCTCGGTTAAAACTGTCAGTTCGCAAAATACATCTGCACAAAGGTGGGTTGATTCAGTATTTAACACACTCACAGATGAACAGCGTATTGCACAGCTGCTTATTATACGCGGTTATTCAAACCGTGATGCCGCATACAACAAAGAACTTGTACGACTGGTAAAAGAGCTAAAATTGGGAGGGGTGTGTTTCTTTCAGGGAGGTCCTGTGCGTCAGGCTATTATCACTAACCGTATTCAGCAGAGTGTTGATGTGCCTGCTTTCATTGCAATTGATGGTGAGTGGGGTCTGGGAATGCGCCTTGATAGCGTTTTGCCATTCCCTAAACAAATGACTCTGGGCGCTGTAAAGAGTGACCAATATATTTATGACATGGGTAGGGAAGTGGCTCTCCAAATGAAAAGAATAGGAGTTCACATAAACTTCGCCCCGGTGGCTGATATAAATAATAATCAGCACAATCCGGTAATTAATGCCCGTTCGTTTGGTGAAGACAGGCAAAGAGTGGCTGAGAAGTCTTATTTCTATATGAAGGGTATGCAAGATGGTGGCTTAATTGCTGTTGCTAAACATTTTCCCGGACATGGAGATACTGATATCGATTCGCATTATAGTCTGCCAATTATTGATAAACCGCGTCAGGTTATTGATTCAGTTGAGCTTTATCCATTTAAGTATTTGATCAGCAGGGGTTTAAAGGGTGTTATGGTATCGCATCTGCGTGTACCAACCCTCGATACTGCAAGTAATAGTATTGCAACTTTATCAGAACCAATTCTTAAGGATTTGTTGAGAAAGCAGATGGGATTTACGGGTATGATCATTACCGATGGCATGGATATGAAAGGGTTGGTTGACTTTTCGGACATTGGAAGGGTAGAGGCTGATGCTTTGAAGGCAGGAAACGACATTTTGCTTTTGCCGGTTGATGCAATTAATGCTATTAACAACATTTGCAATGCTATAAGTGAAGGTTATATTACTCAGGAATTGATTGATGAGAAGTGCAAGCGGGTATTAACATGGAAATATGAATCAGGGTTATACCGCCGTCAGATGATTGATATTAAAGGTATTACTGATGATATTAATACTCCTGAGTCGAGGCTAACAGTTCAATATTCCAATGCCCGGGCAATTACTCTGTTGCGAAACCCAAATAAGACTATTCCTCTCAAAAACCTCGATACAACGACTATCGCATGTCTGGTGATTGGAGATACAGCTTATACAGCGTTTCAGAATATGCTATCGAATTATTATCCGGTGCGTTTCTTCAATCTTCCTAAAGATGCCACCAAGGCTCAATTTGATTCGATTGCGTTCTTTATAAATCCTTATGATTTGATAATCACAGCATTTTCACGAACAAGTGATATGCCACAAAAAAGGTATAATATAACCAAAAGAGCTGCAGCGTTTGTTGATTCACTGGCACTTAAGAAACGCACAATTCTTACTTTGTTTGCAAGCCCTTACTCACTTGCATTTTTCAATAATGCAAACAATCTCGAAGGGCTCATTGTAGCATATCAGGACAATAAGATAATGCAGGAACTTACCGCTCAGGCTATATTTGGCGGAAGAAGCATTGATGGAGTGCTTCCGGTTACAATTGCGAATAAATTCACCGCCGGTGAAGGGTTGGTGAGTGATGAAGTAATTAGAATTGCTTTTGGTTTACCTGAAGAAGTTGGTGTGTCATCGCTGGATCTTGCAGTAGTTGATTCAATCGTATATTCCGGTATCGATAACAAGGCATATCCCGGAGCACAGGTAGTAGTTATTAAGAGTGGCAAGGTTATAATGAATAAAGCTTATGGTTTTCATTCGTATAATAGTTTTATTCCGGTTAAAACAACCGACCTGTATGACCTGGCTTCTTTGACAAAAGTTATTGCTACCACTATGATGGCAATGAAACTAACAGATGAAAAAATCATTAACCCCGACAGAAAATTAAGTCATTACAACACTAAATTAAAGAAATCGAATAAGAAAGACTTTACAATCAGAGAAATAATGGCTCATGAGGCCAGGATGCAAAGCTTTATACCTTTTCATGCTGCATATACTTTCGATACTACTAAACCATTCAGTGAATTCCTTGCCCGCCGGTATAGCATTGACTATCCTAACAGGGTTGCAGATGCATTATACTCACGTGCTGACGTGCCTGACCTGATAATAGATTCCATAATCAAATCAGGGTTATTGGTTACCAAAGGTTACAGATACAGCGATCTTGGCTTTATACTACTTGCTAAAACTTTCGAAGAGCTTGTTGATCAGCCATTAAGCTATTATTTGAATGCTAACTTTTACAGGAAAATGGGATTGACTACACTGGGGTTTAATCCACTTGATAGGTTTAATATTTCGAGAATAGCACCTACAGAAATGGATAGAAAGTTTAGAGGGCAGCTCATTCATGGTGATGTACATGATCAAACGGCTGCACTCATGGGAGGTGTAGCAGGTCATGCCGGGTTGTTTTCAAATGCTCTTGATGTAGGCATTTTGATGCAGATGATGCTAAACAAAGGCGAATATGGTGGAGAGCGGTTTATAGATCCATCAACAATAGAAGAATTTACCGAAGTACAGTATAAAAATCATAATAATAGGAGAGGCGCCGGTTTCGACAAACCCCCTTTAAATAAGGATGATGCCAGTCCTACGTGCCGGTCAGCTTCACCATCAAGTTACGGACATAGCGGTTTCACAGGCACTTATGTGTGGGTTGATCCGGAATATGACCTTGTTTATGTATTCCTCAGTAATAGAATACATCCTGATACCGAAAACACTAAATTGGCTAAATATAATATTCGCACCAATGTTCAAGAGGCAATTTATCAGGCCATTAATAAAGGTTATAGACCTCAGTTTGTCGATATTGCAGATAATTAATACCACAAAACTATACGTGTAAATGAGTTGTTGTATTTAATATAACATAAGGGCTTACCAAAGAGCCCTTTTTAATTTATACAACATGATTAAGTCTACAACAACATTACTACTTATATTACTATATGTTTGTAAAGCAGAAGCACAAAGTGCACAATATAAGCCATTTGAAGTTGACCTTGGAATAGTAATTGCATTTCCGGTCAACAACGATCTGAAACTTGGTATAGGTGCTTACATTGAACCCAAATACAATATACATGATAATGTTGCTTTAGGCTTAAAAGCTGAATTTGTTGCTATCTATTCAAAAGTAGCAGCAGAGATTAATGGTGAAGAGATTGACATAAACGTATCGGGCATAACCAGCATAGTTGCAACATCCGACTATTATTTTACTACCGATGTATTAAGGCCATTTGTAGGTGTTGGCGCAGGAGTATATTTATTAGGTGACATTAAGTATGAGGATAATGTACTTTCTAAAGAACATATTGGATCAAGGTTTGGCTTCATGCCTAGAGTAGGTGTAGTTGCAGGACATTTCAGACTGGCACTAGAATATAATGTTATAGCAGGCCTCACCGATCTGAATGAGCGAAGTTATTTCGGGTTAAAGTTAGGTTTCGAGATAGGTGGAGGAAAAATACATTAACAAACTCATCGCTTCTTTACGTGAGATTTTAATCCTGAAAGCACCAACACCTATAGAATAGAAGTTCAATTATTGCTCTTTAAGCTTATAAGCTGCCACCGAATTATTGAAGAATGTTGGTACATACAGCACCCTATCATAAGGATTATACTCTATATCAGCAGCATTAATATTTTCTCCGGAAAGGTCAAGCAACAACTCTTTAGGCTTATCTTTTTGAATAAGATGCACCTTGCCTGTCCAGTCAGAAATAAGATATGTACTATCACCGACTCCTTTAATGCCGTCAATTGGCCCGGTATCATCTATAAAAGTGCTCATGGTTTTCGTATTAAGGTCCAGGACTGCAACTCTATTGTCTTGACCGCAAAGCAAGCGACCGGTTTCATAGAACAGTCCATTAACAGGACCACCGTCAGTCTCGGTAAGAATGTCCAACACACCATTACTGATCTCAAAGATAAATTCTCCTTTACTATCAGAAACGAATATTCTGCCATCAGCACCAACAGCAATATCATTGAGATTTATAGCCCTTGGGTGTTTAAATCTCTGGTTAATTTTAGCTTTCTCAATGTCAATTTCTACAACTTCATCAATATCTGTTACATAAAGTTTTCCTTGCAAAAGGCCCATGCCTTTTGGAGCACTAAGTTCCTTAATCCACTCATAATTTAAAATTTTCCCATCGGTATTATGCCGGGTTATATACCCATTTTTGTCTTTTTCCCATGGTTTTTCATTGATACTTGAGACAAAAATGACTTGTTCAGTAGGGTCATAAAGGACAGATTCTGTTGTACGCAATCCGGCAGTTGTTTCCCATAATTTCTCAAGCCTATCGCTGACAATAGATTCTTGCGCATTCACCTTCAGGGTGATAACAAAGCAAACCAAAAACAGTAAATAGATTGTTTTTTTCATTTTTCAACATATTTTGATATAGAAATCTAACACATTACATGTTGAAATGTTAAATTATTCAATTTTGTGTTGCAGATTAAGAAAATAGTTATACATTTGCACTCCTCTAATCGCGGATGTGGCGTAATTGGTAGCCGCGCCAGACTTAGGATCTGGTGCCGAGAGGCGTGGGGGTTCGAGTCCCTTCATCCGCACAATAACAAATAAAATGCCTCCCAAACGGAGGCATTTTATTTTTGTATGTCTATGCTTAAATAGACTATGATGATGCTACTCTAAATTATATTTATTTCCTGAAATACAGCTGATTGGTGACTTTATTATAATCTATTGTCTTGTCCAAAGGCAAATATAAGGAATCAACCTGAAATTACTTTATCCTTAAACATCTCTTTTACCTTCTCAACTTTTGGTCTTACAACAACCGAGCAGTAAGGAGCCATTTTGTTATTATTGTAATAGTTGAAATGGTAATTCTCGGCAGGATAGAACTCCTTAAATTCAGCGATTTCAGTTACAATGGGCGCATTGAAAGATCCTGACTCATTGAGTTTTGTCTTGTATTGTTCGGCGATCTCTTTTTGCAGAGCATCATGATAAAATATTACCGACCGGTACTGAGTTCCAACATCAGCACCCTGTCGATTTAAAGTTGTTGGATCGTGAGTCTTCCAGAATACATCAAGAATTTCATCAAAAGAGATAACTTCTGGATCATATTCTATTTGTATAACCTCAGCATGCCCGGTAGCACCGGAGCATACTTGTTCATAGGAGGGATTTTGACGCCTACCTCCTGAATATCCCGGCTGTACTCTCTTAACACCTTTTAACTGTTGAAACACAGCTTCGGTACACCAAAAACAACCACCTCCTATTGTGGCAGTCTCATATCTTTTATCGTTCATGTTATATCATTGTAATACCGTAACTTAACACAAAGAATAATAACCATGTTCAGTTTCATGGACTAATAATTAATGGCTGTACTTTTGCTGAATAGTGCAAACCGGATTCGTTTTATATAACTTTTTGCAAGGTATATGGTTAATTTATTTAATTTCGTTACTAAATAAATTCATACCACTGTATGAGGACCCTAATCTATAAGATAATTGCTATACTCGTAATTGTATCTTCAACAACTATTTTGCAGGCTCAAATAAGTTCGGGAGGCTTTCCTCCTGAATTCAATAACAGGCAAGAACTGGATGTTAGCAAGGTAATCTCTTTTGATGCACCTGATTATAAATTACTTAAGAGTCAGGATGAAGCATTATCCACGTCAGGTTTGCCTGAAAGAGTTGGAATAACAGTACCAGCAAATATAACACCCACAGATTCCGATAAATTAATCAACTACGACAATCGCCGGTCGGGATGGCGTGCAATGATCAATGTTAAAGGCGCTACAGGCCTTACTTTATACTTTTCCGATTTCTATATTGCCCCCGGAGATGAGCTTTTTATTTATTCGGCGGATAAATCACATTTGATAGGTGCTTTTACTGAAAAGAATAACAGGAAATACCGGTTGTTTGCTACTGAGTTAGTAAAAGGCGATAACATTATCGTAGAATTAGTGATGCTTAATTCAAATGGAATGAGAAGTACCTTCACTATATCGGAAGTGCTTGTTGCATATAAGCCTATGCGTTTCAATACAATAAAAGCTGATGATGGTTTAAAAATGAATGATGCTGCTGATGAGTGTGAGGTGAACATTAATTGCGTTGAAGGAGACGGATGGAGGCAACAGGCAGATGGTGTAATAAGAATAATGACTAAGGTTGGCAATACAGCTTTTTGGTGTACAGGATCGGTGGTTAATAATACTTCGCTCGACTTTGCTCCGTACATTTTAACTGCCGATCATTGTGCAAGTAACAATAATTTATATTCAACACCAACAGATGTTGCACATTGGGTTTTTTATTTCAAACATGAATCGAGAAGCTGCACTGACAATACTGCATTGGGTACACGTAGTATGACAGGAGCCGTTAAACTGGCAAGCAGCTCACCTTATGGTAACAATGGAAGCGATTTTTATCTTCTGGAACTAATGGATATGATTCCAAATAGTTACAGCCCATACTACCAGGGGTGGAGTGCATTACCTGACTTAAGTAACAATGGAGTAGCAATACATCACCCTGAAGGAGATGTTAAAAAGATAAGCACCTATCGAACTCCGGTTAGCCTGTCGCAATGGGGAAATGTTGCCGAAACACATCTACGGGTGCGATGGAATAGTACAAGTAATGGTCATGGTGTTACGGAGGGAGGCTCATCGGGAGCACCATTATTTAACACTTCGAAGCTGATAATAGGTCAGTTAACAGGCGGAGAATCAGAGTGTACAAATCTTACAGGAAGCGATTATTTTGGACGCTTCTATTATTCATGGAACAGAAACGGAACACCCGATTCAGTAAAGCTACAGCTATGGCTTGATCCAATAAATACAGGGTTGCTTGTTCTTGATGGCTCATATAATACAAAAGTTGCTATAGGACAGTTCACAGCAAGCGAAACAACAATTCCGGTTGGTTCATATATACGTTATACCGATCTGAGTAGAAACAATCCTGATTCATGGAGATGGAACTTTGAAGGAGGAACACCAGCTTCATCTGATAGCAGAGATCCCGGTATAATTTATTACAATCAACTGGGTGTTTATGATGTGATGTTGGTAGTAGAGAATGAATTTGGTGAGGATAGTGTGTTGATTAGAAACTACATAAAAGTAGTACCGGCAGTATATCCAAATCCTACAACCGGAAATGCATTTATACTATTTGGGAATGATCAGGGAGAACACCAAATAATTATACATAGTGGTGCTACAGGCTCTTTGGTTGATGAATTCATGGTTCCTGCAGGTAACACTAAACATGAGTACTCTTTTAGTGGTAAAGCCGCTGGGCTTTACATTATTACTGTAAAATCAGAATCATCGGAGAATCATTATAAATTATTGTACACGCCTTTTTCGCGACAATGATTTAAGTAATCTGGGGTTAAAGCAAGAGTTTAGTGATACTTTAAAGTTTCATTAATCACTTTCGTGAAAAGTTCCTTTAAAGATATTCCTAAAGTTGCTGCTTGCTTTGGCACAATCGAAGCTTCTGATAATCCGGGTATTGTATTCACTTCAAGGAAATAGAACTGCCGTTTGCCATTATTTGATTCGGGAGTAAGTATATAATCGAAACGAACTATCCCTCTGCAATTAAGCTTTCGATAAAGATCGAGTGAAATATTCCGGCACTCATTGGCCAGATCCTCACTAATACGCGCTGGTGTAATTTCATCAGAATAGCCTTGAGTGTATTTAGCCTGATAATCAAAGAATTCATTGACGCTTACAATCTCAGTTAGGGGCAGAGCAATAACTTCTTGTTCACTTTCGAAAACCCCACAGGTAATTTCGACTCCTCTAATATATTCCTGAACCAAAACTTCATTATCTTCAGCAAAAGCTACATCAATTGCGGGTTTCAACTCTTCGAGATTATGAGCTTTCGTAATGCCTACACTCGATCCGTTACAATTTGGTTTAACAAAGCAAGGTAAACCGGTGAGTTCCACAATCTTATTAAGGTTTATTGAATCACGTCTGTTCAAATAGTATGTTTTTGCAACATTATATCCCCATCGAGCAATCAATTCGTTGGAGAAATATTTATTAAAAGTGACTGCCGAAGTTGTTAACCCGCAAGTATTATAGGGAACTCCCATCATATCGAGATAACCTTGTAACTTACCATCTTCACCAGGTGTGCCATGAATTCCAATGAAAGCAGCATCAAAGCGAATAACAGTACTATCAATAGTAAGGCTGAAGTCATTTTTATTTACTTCAATAGCTTTGCTTCCTTCAAGATATAGCCATCTATCGGCATTAATACTTATTTGATAAACATTATATAAGTCAAGGTCAAGATTAGCAGCAATCACCCTGCCACTACTCACTGACACTTCATATTCCTTTGAATAACCACCCGTTAAAAGTGCAATGTTTTTTTTCATTTTGAGAAGATTAATAGTGCAAAAATAACATTAAATAAGGCAATCCAAAGCTTCCGTATGCCTCCTTTTAAAATTATGTATATTTGCAATAAAAACAACGTAAATAGAGTTACTATAACCAGCAACCACCATAAAATGAATTTTATTGAAATCATACGCAGCAAGTTATTTCTGCGTCATTTTCTAATTTCTGTGATACTTACCATTGTTTTGATTTCGTTGATTATAGGTATGCTGAAATGGTACACCCATCATGGAGAAGCATATAAAGTACCCCAGTTGGTAGGGCTAACGCCTTCACAGATTGAAGAGTTGACAACTATCAACTATTTTAATATTGAAATAATTGATTCGGTATTTGATGCCAGGCAACCTAAAGGAACTGTTTTAATACAGGAACCTGTTGCAGGATCGCTGGTTAAAAAGAACAGGACTATATATCTTACAACAGTTGCAGTTTTACCGGAACAAATCAAGATGCCAAACCTTGTTGATTTAACCCTGCGTCAGGCAAAATCAACTATTGAAACTTATGGACTACGACTTGGACAAGTAAATTATGTTCCTGATATTGCTGCAAATGCAGTACTTGCACAATATCATAAAGGAAAAGAAATTTCAGCCGGGCAAGAATTACTTAAGGGATCCGTTATAGATTTAAAGGTTGGACAGGAAGCAGGCTCAGGAAAGTATCAGGTTCCTTTTCTGATAGGTAAAACAAAGGAAGAAGCTGAAGCATTGCTTAAGAAGTTCTATTTTGTTTTGGGTGATGAAACATTTGAAGATGGTGCTATTCCGGCAACAGCCAAAGTATATAAACAATCACCTGAGCACAATCCTAATGTACTTCTTAACGCAGGACAACCGGTAAACCTTATTTATAAAGATCCCTCGAAATTTGACTTTGATCAGTACCTCGAGACTTTTAATAATAATGAAATCAATTAGTTAGTAAGCGAAACATTAAAGTAGTTTGTTTAAACATACAACAATACTTACACTTGAACAATGAGACTTTTTATACTTTCATTCATCATTGCACTAACCTTGCCTTTATTTACTCAGGCACAAGAGAGAATAACCGGTTTATTTGAAAACCAAAAGGTTAAGGCCGAAACCCACAAGGCTTTCTTGAAAAAACAAACTGCTCAGGCACTCACGTTGCCTTTTTTCGATGACTTTAGTAACACTACAAGTGTATTTCCTGACAGCAGGCATTGGACCGACAACTATGTATATATAAACAGTGATTATCCTGTTAATCCTCCAACTGTTGGAGTAGCAACTTTCGATGCAATTGATAATACCGGGAAACTGTATAGTCATGGTAGTCCTTTCCAGTTTGGAGCCGATACACTTACATCTGTTGATATTAGGTTGGATTCAATTTTTTCAGGTAATCCCCGCAGAATAACAAGAGCTGACTCACTATACTTAAGCTTTTATTATCAACCACAGGGAAATGGAAATGTGCCTGCAGCACGTGATTCATTGATCCTTGAATTCCTTGCACCTGATGAAGATCTGGTTATAATCATACCTGCTGATACTGTTTTAACCGGTACTGATACAGTATTTATTCCTGCCGATACATCCATTTACCGAAATTGGGTGAGAGTATGGGGAAGTGGTGGAAGTGATCTAGCATCTTTTCACGCTCAGGGAAATGAGTGGTTTAAACAAGTTTTAATACCAATATTGGATAGTGCCCGGTTTTATAAACCTGACTTTAAATTCAGATTCAGAAATATTGCCAGTCTTGCTGATGCAATATTGCCCGATTGGCAAAGCAATGGTGACCAGTGGAATATTGATTACATATACCTTAATACTGATAGATCGAGACGTGATATCTATCACCCTGATGTGGCTTTTGTTGATAAGGCCCCAAAGATATTACAACGTTATACTACCATGCCTTATGATCATTACAGGTCAAACTTTGTAAATGAGATGGCTAAAAATCTTTCAATAAAGATTGCTAATCTCGACAGTATCTCATATAATGCTACATACAGATATGAAGTCAGAAACAATGCAAATAATGTTATTCACACTTATTCAGGAGGAGGTAACTACTTCGTACCACCATATCTTACACAAGGTTATGTAACACATCCTCCTTTTGCTAATCCACCGGTTGGATTCATATTTCCACTAAGTAGCACAGAGCCGGTAGTATTTACAGTAACTCATATCCTTGATGCTCAGGCGCCAATGGGAAGAAACAACGATACTATCAGATACAGACAGTCCTTTAATAACTTCTTCGCATACGATGATGGTACTGCTGAAGTAGGTTATGGAATTACACCTACTGGAGCTGAAGCAGCCTATAAGTTTCAACTGAATAGAAATGACTCACTCTATGGGGTGTATATGTATTTTAATCAAACACTTACACAAGGGAATGTTCACAGCTTCTACTTAAAAGTATGGAATGAATCATTCGGTAAACCAAATGAGGAAGTATATTCCCGATTCGGTTATACTCCGGTTTTTGAAGATAGTTTAAACAAGTATTCCTACTATAAACTTGATAAGCCAATATATATTGAGCCGGGTAAATTCCCTAACAGAGTTTTCTTTGTTGGCTGGGAACAGGCATCCAGTTATGTTCTTAACATGGGTTTCGACAGAAATAATGATGCATCGCAATACCTATTCTACAGAACAAACAACGAGTGGAATAATAGTTTATTCAGAGGTGCTTTAATGATGAGGCCTGTTGTTGGAAGAGAAGCACCGGTAAGTCTTGATGAGAAGATAAATCGTTCGGGCATAACCTTATACCCGAATCCTGTTAATACTGGCATCGTTAGAATTAAAGCGGATATACCGGTAAGTGACATGTCGTCATACTCAGTATTGATAACTACACCCGATGGCAGAGTTGTAAACGAGACTCCTTATAAAACTGAACTTGATGTAAGTTATCTTGCAAAGGGATTCTACCTAGTAGTTCTAAAATATAAAGGCAGTACTATTGGTGTTGAAAAAATGATCATAAACCATTGATCGTGAAACACGAATTTCCTTTGAACGAAGAGCATGAGTCGCCTGATCTGCTTGATGATGAAAGCACCGAGAGCGAACTCTATGAGCATCATCGCATAATAGCAGATAGAGGGCAAGGGCTGATGCGCATTGATAAATTCTTGATGACCCGCATTGAGAATGCATCAAGAAATAAGATACAACAAGCAGCCAAAGCCGGTAATATACTTGTAAACAACATACCTGTTAAGCAAAACTACCGGATTAAGCCTTTAGATGTTGTATCGGTTGTTATGACCCATCCTCCAAGGATAAATAATCTTGATCCTCAGGATATCCCTATTAAAATTGAATTTGAAGATGACCATATAATTGTCATAAATAAAGACCCCGGCATGGTAGTACATCCTGGTCACGGAAATTGGGATGGTACAATGGTTAATGCACTGCTTGGTCATTTCAACAAAAACGGACACAAAGAGTTATCACCACTGTTAGTGCATCGAATTGATAAAGACACCTCGGGAATAATACTTGTAGCTAAGACAGAAGAAGCCCAAACCAGACTTGCTAGAAATTTCTTCGACCACACTATTGATAGGACATATAATGCAATTGTTTGGGGTGTGCCTAAGAAAGAATCAGGTACTATTACAGGACATATTGGGCGCAATTTGTCGAACCGCCTTCTGATGACAGTCTTTCCCAATGGTGAGCATGGGAAACATGCTGTAACACATTATAGTACTATCAAGAATATGAGCTATATAAGCCTGCTTGAGTGCAAGCTTGAAACAGGTAGAACGCATCAGATACGTGCCCACATGAAGTATATTGGCCACCCCCTTTTTAATGATGAACGATATGGTGGGAATAAGATTTTAAGAGGTACTACGTCAGGTTCATACAAGAAATTTGTTGAAGACTGCTTTGAAATAATGCCACGACAAGGATTGCATGCTAAATCATTGGGCTTCAATCACCCTATTACGGGAGTATCAATGTACTTTGATTCGGAATTACCTGACGATATGACGAGGTTGATAGAGAAATGGGAAAGATTTCTTGAAAACAGACCTAAGTGATCTAATAATAAACATGTTATAAAGAAAAAGTGACAACTGAAATAGTTACTTTTGTGCTGTAATCGCGATTAACATAGTGAAAAAGCTGGCAGCAATATTGATCCTTACCACTATATGCTTCAACAGCATAGGATACTTCTTTCTGCATAAGCACCTGCAATTCACAATAAGAAAAGAAATTAAGTCATCAATAAAAGCCGGCGTTCCTGAGAATGAGTTGGTAAAATTGATTTATTCAGATGCAACTGCACACGAATTCCAATGGATACATAGTAAAGAGTTCAGATATCATGGAACAATGTACGATATAGTGTATAGAAAGAAAGTAACGGAGTTAACCACTATTTTATATTGCATTACCGATATTCAGGAGACAAAGCTGTTTAGTAAGCTCGATTTGTATGTAAGCAATACAATGAAATCATCACCTGTTAAAGCAAGGGCAACACAGTTACTAACGCAGTTGTTTTCCGGTCTTTTTATGCCTGTTAAAATTCAGTATGAACACATGGAGATTACATCAGATATCAAAAGAACTGAAATACCTCGAATCTATAGTATTCCATGTTTGATGAAGAGTTCTCCACCACCAAAAGCTTAAATCATTATAATAGTATTAATAGTAACACTCTGGTTTTGAATTATTCAAAGACCTTTATGGTTGTATTTGAGTAAAGATGCAGAGTGCAAATAACAGAAATTACTCAAATTATACTTATTAGATAAAAATGAAGCTTAACATACTAATTATGTTAGTCCTTATGGCAATTTCTGCCCATGGACAGCAAATAACTGTTATTGACAAAGTAACAGCTCAACCCGTAACAAATGCTGCGATATATTCCGAAAGTCCTTCAATTTCAACAATAACGGATTCAAAAGGTCATGCTGACATTACTGTTTTTAAAGGAGTTGAGAAAATAATCATCAAGCATGTTGTTTACAAACAACGTATTACGTCGTATAATGAATTGGCTGCACAGAAAACTATATCACTTGACATAGACAATATTTCATTAAACGAAGTGACAATATCAGCCAACCGATGGGAACAACAAAACAGAGAAGTTCCATATAGAATTGAGAAAACTACACAGCGGGAAGTTATGATTTCAAACACACAAACAGCCGCTGATATGTTAGGAGCAGGTGGTTTCGCATATATTCAGAAAAGCCAGTTAGCCGGAGGTTCTCCTATATTAAGAGGTTTTGCAACAAATAGAGTGCTGCTTGTAGTGGATGGAGTACGAATGAATAACGCAATCTTTAGAACCGGCAATGTTCAAAATGTTATCTCGCTTGATGCCTTGGCAATGCAAAGTAATGAGATACTTTTTGGACCCGGTGCTGTTATATATGGTAGTGATGCCATTGGTGGAGTTATGGATTTCCATACCCTCGACCCAATGATTGCACAAGGAGGTAAAACTACAACTTCGGGCAATGTTATAACACGCTACTCATCAGCGAATAATGAGTTTACAGGTCACCTTAATTTTAATATTGGACTTAACAAATGGGCCTTCAGAACAGCAATCACCTATTCGGATTACGATGATTTAAAAGCCGGTAAGAATGGTAATGCATATTTTCTACGTCCATTCTACCAAACTACCATCAACGGTAGAGATACTGTTGTAGCCAATCCCAATCCACAAAAGCAAATCGCATCAGGATACAATCAAATGAATGTGCTCCAAAGGATTAAATATGTGCCTGATAGTCGTCATGAAATTGACTATGGATTCTATTATTCCGAAACATCAGATGCACCACGCTACGACAGACTGAATCTTACAAATGATGACGGTACATTTGCGAATGCTCAATGGTACTACGGACCACAAAAGTGGATGATGAACAGGATTTCAACGAAGTTTAGCAAGTACAACACTTTCTTCAATGACATGAATATTGAGGTGGCGCATCAGCTTTATCAAGAAAGCAGACATGATAGAAAGATGAACAATCCACGACTTCGCAACCAATATGAAAAGGTGAATGCCTTATCAGTTAATCTCGATTTTGACAAGAAACTCAACAAAAATCTCACACTCTTCTATGGGATTGAAAATATCTACAATAAGGTAAATTCAACAGCTAACAGAATAAATATTAACTCAAATCAGGAAACACCAACAAATACACGTTATCCCGATGGCTCAACCTGGAATTCTACAGCAGCTTATGGAAATCTCAAATATAACTTGTCTCCAAAATGGATAATTAATACTGGAGCCAGATATAGTTATATCACAATAAACGCTGACTTTGATACCTCACTGCTTAAATTGCCTTTTGTAAATGCTAAACTTAACAATGGTGCATTAAATGGAAGCGTTGGTATTGTTTGGCTTAAAGATAAATCAACCCAGATTTATACTAATTTATCCACAGGATTCAGATCGCCAAATATTGATGATATAGGCAAAGTGTTTGACTCAAAACCAGGTGCTGTTGTAGTCCCTAATCCTGATTTAGAGCCTGAATATGCATACAATGCAGAAATTGGAACTGCTTTTATCAGGAATGATATACTTAAGGTTAATCTCTCTATTTACTATACATACCTTGATAAAGCGTTAGCACTGAGAGACTTCAGCTATTATGGTAAAGACAGTATTCAATTTGAAGACTCAAAGAGTAAAGTTTTTGCTATACAGAATTTAAATCAGGCTTATGTGTATGGATTACAATTAGGAGTGGAGATAGTGCCAGTTAAAGGTATTAGACTCACAAGTAAACTCAGTTTCCAGCATGGTGAAGAGCAGGATGATAAAACCCTAGAATATTATCCGTTACGGCATGCTGCACCTTTATTTGGTACTACCCATTTGATCATTGAAAAACACAGACTATTTATAGACATTTATGCGAACTATAACTCTGGCATGGATAGCGATCAATTACCGGTTGCCGAAAACAATGACTATTCATCTTATGCAAAAGATAATGATGGCTTGCCTTTTGTGCCTGGATGGTACACACTTAACCTTAAAACATCCTTTGTAATAAATAGAAACTTAACATTTAATGCCGGTGTTGAAAATATTACAAATCAACTCTATAGGCCATTTGCATCAGGTATAAGTGCATCAGGAATCAATTTTATCGGCTCTATAAAAGTTTCCTTTTAACATTATCCGTTACTTCATCTATATGAATCTATTATGCTATACTTTTCATAAATGAAATAAAACACCTGAAAATACCAACTTTGATCCTAAACAGCAGCCTTATTCAGTATTATTTATGAATAAGGCTGTTGCAGTTGCTTAAAGTACCATCGCACTCAAACCAATCTATTCAAAAAGCTGGTTATCTGTATAATTGTGTATGGATTAATGAATTATCTTTACAACCGAAAAAATGCCTAATGTTCGAGAACCTCAATCAACCATATATATTTAATAATAATTTCAAGCACAGTTTAAAGACTATCATGTTGGTAAGTATGGCCTACATGCTCATAGTGCTTTACTTTCAACCTTTTGGAATTAACTTCCTTAATTCGGCACAAGATGCATACTTCGTACTGGGAACAGGTATAATAACAGCTATTACATTCTTTACTAATACTCAGATACTGCCGGGCATATTCCCCAAAACATTTGATAATAAGAAATGGACGATAAAGAAGGAGATAATACTTAATATCTGCATGTTCGCATTTCTATCATTCTCCTTTGGATTGCTGGCTTATATTTTCCATATAGCCTTAGTTGATTATGCCTTGCCAGTATTTTTAACTGGAGCTCTAGCCATGTTGCCTATCTTCCTGTTTAATCTGAGTAATTATAATAATTCATTGAAACTTAAGATGGTACATGTTTACGATACAGGAAAAAGTTGGTTATCTGAAGAGGCAAAACATGTGCATCATCCGGTTAAGTTTGTTTCTGAAAATGGCAAAGACACATATAAGTATGACATTGAGAGCCTTATTTTGCTTAGATCGAGCGGTAATTATGTTGAGGTGTATTCAGTAGAAGGCAATACCTACAAAAAAACATTGATTAGACAAACCTTATCAAACATAGAAACTGTCTTGTCAGCTCATACTGAATTTGTAAGGGCACATCGCTGCTGTATTGTTAACATAAAACAATTCAGAAAAATTAGTGGGTCTTCCGGTATTTACACAGTTCAATTAAAAGGCATCGACTTTGATGTTCCGGTATCACGCAATAAGGTTTCTGAATTCAGAAAACTTGGTTTGAAGCAAACAATCGGACAAGCATAATACAGGTCGCAGTAATAAGCATTCGCTGGTCGCATTTTCTCTTTAAATTGTTACAAGTCGAAACCTAAACACGCAATTCGTCCCTGAAAAAAGTGCATTTCATCCCTAAAGGCTGTAATTTCTCACATTATTAGCGTTCCATAACATAAATCTGAATAAAAGCCTCGATAGCTGTAATCTTGCATAAAATTTAATGAAATGAAGCAATTAAAAATTGGGCATTTAACAAGTTCACTTCCGATTGTGCAAGGAGGTATGGGTGTTGGAATTTCTATGTCGGGTTTAGCCGCTGCTGTTGCAAACGAAGGAGGCATAGGAGTAATATCTGCTGCTGGGATTGGGATGTTATATAAAAACGGCAATGGGTATATTCAAAACAGTATTGACGGACTAAAAGCTGAGATTTCAAAGGCTCGGGAATTAACCAATGGAATAATTGGCGTCAACATAATGGTTGCACTTTCAAACTATGCTGATATGGTAAGAACAGCCATCGATGCAGGTATTGATATAATATTTTCAGGTGCAGGATTACCCCTCGATTTACCATCGTATTTAAAACCAGGCAGCAAAACTCAGCTAGTTCCTATTGTTTCATCAGCAAGAGCAGCAGAACTTATCTGCAATAAGTGGTCTGCAACATACAATTACCTACCGCCGGCAATTGTAGTTGAAGGTCCTGAAGCAGGTGGTCACTTAGGCTTTAAATCACAGCAAATAACTGATGATGCATTTTCACTTGAAGCCTTAGTGCCTGAAATTGTTAGAGTTACTAAGACTTTTGCTTCAAAACATAATTCTGTTATACCAATTATTGCAGGAGGTGGTGTATACACCGGAGCAGATATACATAAGCTATTCATGCTTGGTGCTTCGGCAGTACAGATGGGAACACGCTTCGTTGCAACTCATGAATGTGATGCAACTGATGAGTTCAAACAAGCATATATTGATGCTCGAAAAGAGGATATCAAAATTATCCAGAGTCCTGTTGGTATGCCCGGAAGAGCAATTAATTCACCTTTCTTAGAAGCCGTTGAAGCTGGTGAACGCAAACCTAAAAATTGTCCTGTCAATTGCATAAGGACATGCGTTGTAGATCAGGTGCCATATTGTATCATAGGATCACTCACTTCAGCACTTAAAGGTAATTTCAATAAGGGATATGCATTTGCCGGTAGCAATGTGTGGAGAATCAAGAAAATAGTATCAGTACATGAATTAATTACTGAGTTGAAAGAAGATTATAATGCTCAGATAAAGGAAACATTTCTTACTCCTTTGTGTTTAGTTTCTTAAGACCACTAAAACAGGTTAAATTAAAATACCGGAAAACAAGTTGTTTACCAAGGTATTAAGGCGAGAATTATGAAAAGACGAACCGAAAAATAGAACTTGTTACTTAAGGAAACTCTACGATTAAAAACCGGGTTTCCCGGTTTTTTTTATTTTTAAACAACACCTAAATCTTAGCATTATGAATGAAGTATTTATTAGCTCAATTGACGCTGCGCGCATCCAAAGCTGCATAGATCAGGCAAGATCAGGTGGATTAAATGCCCCTGTAAATCTTGTTCCACTTGTTAATGAACTGAACAAAGCTCAGAAAATCAATCCTGAAAAGATGCCTTCTGATGTCGTTACAATGAATTCATTAGTAACACTCAAGAATGGAAAAACAAACAAGACCATGGAAATTCAAGTTGTATATCCTCAAGATGCTGATATTTCAAAGAACAAAGTCTCAGTATTTGCACCTGTTGGTACTGCTATACTAGGAAAGAAAAAAGGATCAAGCATACTATGGACAACACCTTCGGGCAGTGTGGAATTAAAGATCCTTGATATTAAACACCAGTAGTCTTAGTAAATGATGAAAGATACTCTGACATCTTATGGAGTGCTATGGCTCGGTGGCTAATAGAATTCTTAGTTGCGGAATCCATTTCAGCCATTGTTATAGTATATCCATTAGGTATGAATACCGGATCGTAACCAAATCCATTCAAACCTTTCCGTTCATCTATTATATGACCTGACACTATACCCTCGAATTGTAGTTCATTACCATTTATGATTAATGAAATTACAGTTCTGAAACGTGCCTTACGATTAGTTGCATTTTTAAGATTGTGAAGTAACTTGTCAACATTTGCACTAAAGTCATGACCCATACCGGCATACCTTGCTGACAAAACACCCGGTTCACCATTTAATACCTCAACTTCTAAGCCTGTATCATCTGCAAAACAATCTATTTTATATTTATTGTAAATGCTACAGGCTTTTAAAGATGCATTTCCTTCAAGGGTTGGTTCAGTTTCAGGAATGTCTTCATTAAAACCTAATTCCTTAAGTGAAATAATCCTGTAGCTAGTACCGAGAATAAAGGAAGCTTCTTCAAGCTTATGATTATTATTTGTTGCAAACACAAGTGATCTCATTTTAGTTTATGAATTATGGTAAGGCTCATTCCTTAATATTGTATATGCTCTGTAAAGTTGTTCGGTGAAGAATAATCTAACCATCTGGTGAGAAAATGTCATAGCTGATAAAGCAATTTTTACGTTTGCTGCTTGATAAACTTCATCAGAAAAACCAAAGGCACCACCAACAACGAACATTAAATTCCTTGTTCCTGCGTTTAATTTCTTTTGCAGCCATACTGCAAACTGCTCCGATGAATATGTACTGCCTTTTTCATCAAGTAAAACTATGTGATCAGCATCAGAAAAATACTTCATAATCATCTTGCCTTCAGCATCTTTTAATTGATCACTATTTAACTTTTTTGTGCTTTTAGGCAACTGAATTTCAATGATTTCAAACTTTGTATAATGACTTAAACGCTCGGTGTAAAGTTTAATTCCTTCGAGCAAATAATTATTATCGGTTTTACCAACAGTCAATAAAGTTATTTTCATACTGCAAAAATAGCTTTTTCGGCCAAGGTTTAGTATATTTGTATATTTGCAGTGAGTTTGAAAGTATGATTCAATTTATTGGTGCGGTTTTTGATATAATTTGAACAGTTTAAACGTTAACTAACTATGAATAAACCCGATAAAAGGTTTGTAAGCACAATTGCAGGAGCAGTAATTATAACTTTCCTGATGTTATTTAACCTGTCTGATCTAAAAGCACAGGATGTTAACAGTAAAATTGCACAAGCCATACAGATTGCCAATGCCAATGATTTAGCCCGATATTTCAATAACTCAATAGATTTAACCATACCAGGAAGCGAAGGAACCTACAGTAAAGTTCAGGCTGAGCAGATATTAAAGAGCTTCTTTACAAAATATCCACCAGTTTCTTTTAGCATTAACCATAAAGGAAACTCCAATGATGGATCAATGTATGCTATAGGGAATTACAAAAGCAGCACTCAATCGTTCAGAACCTATTTCCTTATTAAACCTATTGGTGGTCAAAATCTGATTCATCAATTGAAGTTTGAATCAAGAGAAGAATAACATTCCATGATATGAAAGAACCCCTCAATGCTGACGCACTAATTGAATATGCGCTTTTGGAAGATATTGGTACAGGTGATCACACATCACTGTCAACAATACCTTCCGATCAAATGGGTAAGGCTCAATTGCTAGTGAAACAAAATGGTGTACTTTCAGGAATAGAAATTGCCCGGAAGGTATTTTACCATGTTGATCCTGAGATTACAATGGATACTTACATGAATGATGGTGATCAAATAAATGTTGGCGATGTTGCTTTTATTGTTTCGGGAAGATCCATTTCACTACTTAAAGCTGAGCGGTTAGCACTAAATTTCATGCAGCGCATGAGTGGTATTGCAACTACGACATCACTATATGTAAGACAGCTTAAGGGATTAAACACAAAGATTCTCGATACTCGTAAAACTACTCCTCTCTTAAGGCAATTTGAGAAACAGGCAGTTATACATGGTGGTGGTGCAAATCACCGTTTTGGATTGTTTGATATGATCCTGATTAAAGATAATCATGTTGATTTTGCCGGAGGTATTGAAAAAGCTATCTCATCAGTTCATGAATATCTGAAAGCAAATAACCTCGATCTTAGAATAGAGATTGAAGTAAGAAACTTTAATGAGTTAAAACAAGTAATTGGTATTGGGGGAGTGCATAGAATAATGCTCGATAACTTTCCTGTAGAAACTCTTTATCAGGCAGTTAAACTTATAGCTGGAAAGTATGAAACTGAAGCTTCAGGCGGTATTAACCTTGATACTATTCGCTCATTTGCCGAAACCGGGGTTGATTATATATCAGTAGGCGCTTTAACACACCAGATTAAAAGTCTTGACCTGAGTTTGAAAGCTTTTTAATAAAGTATAAATCTGTGAAAAAGATACCTGAACATATTGCTTCCTGGTATAAAAATGTATACACCGGCATTTTGTCCAGTGGACCGGTTTCAGGCTTTATCACTTTTACAAAAAGACTTATTCTACCTGGTTTCGAAGGGGTGCCACTTTATGATGTTGCTGTATTCTTTGTTAATGGCATTAAGAAAGGTGATCTTACTACACGGTCGGCTGCTCTTGCGTTTAATTCATTTCTCGCCATTTTCCCTGCTATCATATTCTTTTTCACACTTATACCTTATATTCCAATTACAAATTTCCAGGATAGTCTATTAAATATTTTACGTGAATTTATTCCTGCTCAAACTTATGATGCAGTTGAAGGTACTCTATTTGATATCGTAAAACGACCAAGAGGTGGATTGCTATCCTTAGGTTTTTTACTTGCAATGTTCTTTGCGACAAATAGTGTAAACAGTATGATTGATGCATTTAACAAAACCTATTATACTGTTGAAACACGCTCCGCTTTTAGGCAAAGAATGGTATCAATCTTTTTAGTTTTTGTTATTTCAATTCTCGTAATCCTTGCTATCGCGCTTATTACTGTTGGTCCTATAGTTATCTACTGGATTGAGAAGATAGGACTGCTAACCGATTGGTTGACACTGCAATTAATAACTACAGGTAAGTGGATTATTACAATTGCATTACTTGTTTCAGCTTTTTCGGTGCTCTATTATTTTGCACCTGCTGTTAAAAGTAGATATCGTTTTATAACTGCAGGTTCAACATTAGCCACAATACTATTTATAGCTACTTCTGTGGGATTTAACTATTATGTGAATAACTTTTCAAGATATAATACACTTTATGGTTCTATTGGAACGTTGATCATATTTATGTTGTGGCTTTATTTTAATTCAATGATCATATTGATTGGTTGGGAGTTAAATTCTAGTATCTCAATGGCACGCCGTAGTTATAATACTTTATAATAGTAAGATTAGTATGAAGAATATTAACATGAAAGAACAACTTAAGCTGTCTTTCATTTATACTGCAACTGCGGCTTTTACTCCAATAATTCAGGTACTAATACAACCACTTTACGAAGGAGAAGGCAAACTTAATGCAATTGACTTCTCCCATATTGCCATTACTGAACTCTTTACTTCATTAATATTTGCAGTAACTCTTTATGGAATGGGCAATGCTATTGCCCGTTTTTATTATGATGTAAATGAAAGCAAGAGTGAGCTTAATAAACTGGTATCAAGCGTCTTCTCCAGCATAGTATTAAGGGGTATTTTGGTGCTCATTTTTATTGTCTTGTTTGGTGATTTGATTGGCAGGGCCTTTAATCAACCCCAGTTAAAGGATTTTACTACATACGGTTATGCCTGTTTAATTACTGGAGTAGGAAGATCAATTAATATTACAGCTGCTGCTCTATTCAGGAATGAAAAGAAGATCCTGTCATACATTTTGGTAAGCATGGGATTGGGTCTTTTTAGGACTGTTTTTCAGTTAGTTGGCCTTTTCTATTTCGACATGTCATTCATAGGATATATTAATGGAAGTGCCATCGGAACAGGAATTGTGGCTCTTATTACACTAATATATGTATACAGTAAATCAGGATTCGCATATAATAAGCAGATAATGAAGGAAGTGAATAGGTTCGCTATCCCGTTAACTCAATATAGTATCATTGTGTGGATTCTAACTTATGCCGATAAATTTCTATTGGAGCGTTTCCCTGTAAATCTAGGTATATACAATACAGCAGTAACTTTTGGAGCAGGTATAACTATTGTTTTACAGGGATTGCAAGGTGCAAACCAACCTGAAGTATTCAGAGTTATGAAAGAAGGTATCAATGAACGACAGCAGGAGATAAAGCAGCTCTCAAATGCTTTGCTAATGCAAAGCATGTTTATTATTATTGGTGCCATCTTGCCTACAATGTTATATTTAAGTCTGCTTTACGAGACTGATGTCCGTTTTGCTGCGAACATTATTTCATTGGTTTTTATACGAAGCATACTACGAACTCAATTTATAGTCTTTTCTTACCCTTCATATTTTTTAAAAAAAACAAAGATCTTTCTTTACTTAAACAGTGCAGGTATGGTAGTGAATCTGTTATTGAACTATCTGTTAATTCCTCATTTCATGTTTTATGGGGCTATTGCTTCTGGTTTAGTAGCTGATTTGATAATGGTTGTTGGAATATACTTCTACCAGAAGAAGATAGTGTCTATCGATTGGAACAAGGACAAGTTACTATATTATCCCCTAACAATTGTTGCCTTTGCAATTATAGCCGATATTGCAAGAGTTTGGTTTGATTTGAATCCATTCATTACTGCAGGTGCTTTGTCTTTTCTCGCAATGGCAGGTATGATTTCTCTTTATCGGACTGAACTTCGTAAATATGCAATTAAAATATGGAAGTAGTTCTAATATTTAGGCAACTCAGTAAAAAGGAAGAGAGAGAGCTATCTGATCTCTACTATAGCAGAAATGTAGTAGATAAACATGCCGGAGCGCCAGGAAGTAGTGAATTATATCACAAAGAAATCAAGCCTGCATTAAGAGTTATTGTACAACAAGGAATTAAGCTTGATCTTGCATTTGGTACCGAAGAGCTAAATAGTGATTTTATTAAGGACTCAGCTAAAGAACTTGTAAAAGAAATAAGAGATCTTGGAGATTTTGAATTAGAGAATCGTTCAATAAGTGAGCTGCTTACTATAGAAAGAATGCCTTTGTGGCACTATCAAAGATTCAGAGTTTTTTTTCTTTTGAAGAATGAATGGCTAATAAATAATTGCATTAATCATTTTGCACAATTATCCGAGTGCCTAACTTGCTATGTTCCACACAACTTTCAAAAGCATGATTATGACTATAATAATATACGGCTAGTTAAACCATCCTACGATAGTAATTCAAAGATTACAAGCCAAAGCATCAAATACAGGACTATTATAAATTACAGTATTTTCTTCACTTTAAGGGTAATTCTTGGCTTACTGAACCCAGTCAATATGAGAGGAAGAAGATATGCCGCTATAGATCGTTCTATACGCCAGCAGTGTAAAGATATACGAACTCTTAAAGAAAAGAATGATAATTTCAATCTATACCCTTTATTTGATAGTCAGACAAAAGAGCTGTTAATTATATCAGAAGTTGAAACGCCAAAGTTCACATCTCCAGATACATTTACACTCCACAAATACTATTTTTCGGGGGAGGGCAGGAGTGATAGAACTGTTTATGGAGAATCAATACTATTTAAGGGATTGATTTCATTATCTGTTTATAAAAATCGTAGCGTTTATTTGCAAAAGTATGAAAATGCGAAACTTCGCATTTTTCAACATTTTAACACTTATCAATTTCTCAAGGATAGTAGTTTTACTAAGAGGTTAAGAATAATTGATACATTCTTTTCGCTTAATAAGTCTACAGGTTTCTTTATCTTTAAATATCTCTGTTATCAAAAGTTTTTCAAGAAGAATAAGTTTAACAGCGTAACAGCTATTGATGAAAATAGTCCGGCTACCCGAGCAATTCTTGATGCTGCCCGATCAAAGAATATTAAGATTATAGGCATACAGCATGGTAATATTGGTGATTCACAGCCTGCCTATATGTATTCAGTTAAAGATGCTTACAATAATGTAATGACAGACCAAACAATAGTTTGGGGTGAATATTGGGCCAAAGCATTAGTGGAGAAAGGGAATTACAGGAGCGATACTATTAAGATTGCAGGACAAATGAGGAGTGATGTAATCCCTGCTATGATACAACGTGCAGCAGCATACAGATCGGCTGTTTCCGATAGAGAGTATATCGTTTTGTTTGCTTCACAGCCTATCCGTGATGAGATATATAGATACAGAATGGCTTTTGATATCTTCAGTTGCTTCGCCAAAAATGATAATGTTAAGTTAGTGCTTAAATTACACCCAGCTGAGAAGGGATCAGTTGAATATTATAAAAAGATAGCAAATGAAGCAGGATTTGTAAATCCTGATATTCGTTATGAATACGATCTATATGAACTGCTTGCTGCTTCTGATATAGTGATCACTGCTTTTTCAACTGTTGGATCTGAAGCTGTTTATTTTGGCAAGACGCTCATCATTTACGACCCATACAAGGAAGATCTATTAAATTATGTGAAGGAAAAGGTTGCAATTCAAGTAACTGATTTGGCGACTTTAAAAACAGCTGTTGATCATTTAACTTCTGGGAGTTTAAAAGCCAATGCATCAGCTTATTCACAATTTATCAGAAAATATGCTTATTCTATTGATGGCATGGCTACCGAACGAACAATTGAATTTATAAGGCAGTCATAAAAGAGAGTTAACTTAAAATTCTATACTCATCATTTAAAAGTAGTGCTAGTTTCCAGTCAATCTCATTATCAAGGTCAATGCTGTATATATTCTCCATTTCCACTTTTCGAATCTTTTTAAATTCCGAAAAAGCAGTCTTTTCTATTGAGTTGACTGTTATAACATAAATTGCACCATTTAACTGCCATACTTTTGGGCATTCCTGTCGTGTGGTAAATGTTCCGATTTTTGATTTCTCCAATAAACCATCGCCATTCTCTTCGAAGAGTACATAATAAGGATTAGCTTTTGTTTCTGTAACAGATACAACCATGTCGATATCCGAAGTATATATATCGAAAGCCATATCCAGATGCACTTTTTGACGGAACGGAGAAGTGGGTTGTAATAATACAATTCTATCGTAGTTAATCCTTCTTTTTTTATAAAAATCAATTGCATGAAGAATAACATCTCTCATGCTTGAGGTATCACTTGCAAGATGATGGGGCCTTATAAATGGAACACTGTAATCAAAGTCGCCGGCAACTTTAACGATATCCGCATCATCAGTCGAAATACATATATCAGAATCTTGTGCAAATTGTCGGGCGAATTCTAAAGAGTGTATAACTAAAGGCTTTCCGGCTATTTCACGAATATTCTTTTTAATAATTCCTTTTGATCCTGCTCGTGCTGGTATAAGAAAAAGTGTTTTCATTTTATATTCAGATGTTTAATTTTCCTGAGGCCTATATGGTTGTTCATCCTATAATATAAGCTTTATCTTAACTGCAACTGACTTTATATTTTTATGTTAATTAATTGAATCACTATGTAATAAGGGTCTTATTTTGAGTATAGATGTTTAATTTCTGTTTGTGCTCGTTCAAAATCTTCTTTGCGTCCAATATCCATCCAAAAACCGTGAATAGTGTATTGAATAAGCTTCTCGTTTCTGTTTATCACTTCCTGCATTAAATCAGTTGCATGGTAATGAGTATTTTTAGGCAAGAGTGATATTAAGCGTCGGTTTATCAGATATATACCGGCATTAGTGTAATATGTATACTCGGGTTTTTCTCTGAATGCTAAAACTCTGTTGTTCGATGTTTCAAGAACAGCAAATGGCATACTTACTTTATAGGGCACCGAGGCAACCGACATGTTAGCGTTTTGCAGAATGTGCTCATTGTAAAAGTCTTCAAGATCAATATTAGTAAGGACATCAGCGTTCATTACCAGTACATTATCGTGTTCAAAATCTTCGATCAATGACGCCGCACCCAGTGTTCCTAATGGTTTAGTTTCATTGATGTACTTGATATGAAGTCCGAGATGATTGCCTTGTGAAAAGTATTCACTAATCATCTGTCCCAGATAATTTATACTTAAGTAAACATTATTAATTCCAAAAGATGAGATGTGTTTGAGGTTATGCTCTAAAATAGGTACATCGCCTACCTTAAGTAAGGGCTTAGGTATATTATCGGTAAGTGGTTTTAGTCGCTCTCCCTTTCCTCCGGCCATTATTATTACATCCAGTGGTAGAACTGATTTAAGATTTATTAGGTCAATTAAACGCAGCAGATGCATTTGTTCATCAACCATAGGCACTAGCTTTATCCTTTTAGCTTTAAGCTCCTTCACTTGATCAAGAGTAAAATTAGTGGCATTAAGGTACCTGAACCGACTAAACATAAACTGCTCAACCTTTTCTTCAATGGTTAATCCTTTTAAAAGACCTCTTCTTATATCACCATCGGTTAATGCCCCAACTACCTGTTGCTCACTATTCAATACAAACAATGTGAGATTATCGGGAACGTTATTTAGTTTTTCGAGTGCTTCCTTTAGAGATCTGTCTTGTTGAATTGTCTGCTTCTCAATTAATGCCGAATTCATCTGATATGTAGTTAATTATATTAATGGCTGCATGCCCTTCACCGTATATTTTTTCAACTTTCGGAACCTTATTCTTTATTGCATGGTTAATTGCTGTCTCAATATCATGGTTGCTGAAAGGAACATCAATAATGTTTTTTGTCCTGATTCTGCCTTTTTGCCTATTTCCTATATTGACCACCCATTTAGGAAACCAAGCAGCTTCAATAAATCCACTAGATGAATTGCCAATAATTACATCACAATATTTCATGACAGAAAGGTATCCTCTTGATCCTAAATTCTCATTTAGAATAACATTATTACACTCACTCGCATATTTTTGCAACAGCCTTCTGATTATTAATCCATTCGTATCTGCATTAGGCATTGTTACTATTTGTTGTATATCGGGGTATGATTGTAACGCCCTGATCAGCTCATTTGCATAATTCTCATTTGAATGATAATCAATTGTTTCAGGGTGCATAGTAATAAGGAAAGATCGCTTGCTGAGATCTAAATTGAACTCTTTTCTGATTTCATCTAGTTGCATAAATTCCATCGAGACCAGATTGTCAACACTCAAAGCCCCGGTATTATACACAGACTTGTCTGTACCGATTAATTCGATTACCCTCTTCTTATAATCTTCAGATGCAGTAAAATGTATTGATGACATGAGAGATATCGAATGTCTGAGGGCATTGTCAATAGCACCTAAAGTAGTTTCACCACCATGAATATGAGCAATACGTATGTTAAAAGGCACAGTTGATGCAACAGCAGCAAACATTTCATACCTATCGCCAAGTGCTATTAATAAATCAAATTTGTGTTCCTTCCAAACTGGTAACATCAATTGCATAGTAAGAATCATGCTTTCAGTTATTGCAGAAGGTGAATCGTTAGCGGGTGCAGTCTCGAACGATGCAATGATTGGAATTGAATACTTTTCAATATGCCTAACACTGTATCCGTATAATTCAGTCATGTGAGTGCCGAAAACTATAAGTTTTGCATTTATTTTACTGTTATTAAGCATTGCTTTAAGCAGAGGCTCATATATTCCAAAATCGGCTCTTGAACTAGTGAGTATTCCTATATTTAGCATATTGCTTTATTAAATTATAACAGTTAAAATTTTATGCATCTATTTATCGGTGAAGTGCTCAGGTTTTAAAATTGTATCTTCTTTAATATCAACAAGTAATCGTTTGCCAATAATATCATTTAACAGCATTGGGCTAATACCTGTACCCGGTCTTTTCATTATAAGATCAGTTGACTGAAGAACATGTCCCTTAGTGAGATCATGCTTAATGTGAATACTCTTTCTTGCTGCTGCTTTATTTTTTATTTCGGAAGGTGAGGGTGCTTTGTATCCTGATCCTAGTGCCTTCTCTACATTTCTTATTGCCTTCACAAGTTCTGAAAGTTCAGTAGGCTCAAGTGATGCTGCGTGATCAGGACCTGTCATTTCCTTACTCAGAGTAAAGTGTTTTTCAACCATTCTTGCTCCTAAAGCTACAGCAGCAATTGAAACTTCTATACCTTGAGTGTGATCTGATAGCCCTGTTGATACCCCGAAACGTTCACGTAATGTTTTGATTGTAAATAAGTTTACTTCATCATAAGGTGCCGGGTATTCTGTTGTGCATTGTAATATGGTCAAATCATCAGCAACTACTCCTTTAGAATAAAGAACATTAACTGCATCTTCAATTTCCTGCAAGTCAGCCATACCGGTACTCAGTATTATTTTCTTTTTTAGTCCGGATATCAGTTCAAGGTAAGGGAGATTAGTTATCTCACCTGAAGGAACTTTATGAAAATCAACATTAAGTGAATCTATAAATAAAACACTCTGTTCATCGAAACCGGTTGAAAGGAATCCAATTCCTTGCTTTTTGCAGTATTGAGCCAATTCCCTGAAATGCTCATAATTAAGCGCAAGCTTTTCAAGCATATCTTTTTGCGTGGTGCTTGTGTCTTTCTTGTTTTGATATTCTGCTTTTACTGCATCCTTGCTTACCAGTAATGAAGGAATGAAAGTCTGAAACTTAACATAATCAGCCCCGGCCGATTTTGCTGCATCAATTAACTGATATGCCAGATTTATATCACCATTGTGATTTACACCTGCTTCAGCTATTATAATTACTTTATTGTTAATCAATGTGTTGTAGATTATTAAACTCTGTTATTTGATTCTTCTTGCAGGATTTCCAAAATAGGTTCCTACCGTTTTTATACTTTTCAGGATTATGCTACCGGCTCCAACCAATGTATAAGGGGCTATGGTTACCCCATTAGATATAATTGCGCCACTGCCAATAAAACAACCTTCGCCTATTGAGCAGTCGCCATTTATTATTGCACCGGTTGATATGTGGACGTTGTTACCTATTAAACTATCATGCTCTATTATAGCACCAGTATTTATAATGCAGTTACTTCCAATTTCTACCCCGGCATTGATAAATACATTTCTGAGGATTACAGTTCCCTGTCCTATAGTAGCTTTAACGCTGACAATTGACTGCTTATCAACAACTGTCGCAATTCTTAAATTATTCTTTTGTAGGAAATCATAAGCTCTAATTCTTGGATCAGGAGTATGAATCTGTCCAATAGTAACTAAAAAAAATAAATCATCAGTTTTGAGGTTCAATAGCGTGTTATCATCACAAATAACCGGATAGCCTGAAACCATCTTGCCTAAATTTTCTGTTATGTCGCTGATGCCTACAATATTATAAGTGTCAGAGCTTTCAATACATTCAATTACAGAGCGACAATGTCCGCCACCTCCTAATAAAACCAGTTTTTGTTGATTCATCACTATAGCTATGTAAATCAAGAACTTTAATACTTCAGATTAAAAGCTAATCAGCCATACAAATATAGGGTAAATTAAATTACTAAGTTTACCTCCTTCACTTGAGTGCAAGGGAGATAGCTTTTAATGTATCTTTGCACCTTTGTTTATATTCTGATAATGGAACAACCAATTAAGATATGTATAGCAGGCGCGGGTTCTATTGGTACTGCACTGGGAAATGTTTTATCGAGCTGTGATCATCTTGAAGTTACATTGCTCTCGATAGAGGAAGATGTTGTTAATGATATAAATACGCTTCATTTAAATAGAACTTATTTTCCGCAGATCAGGCTTGAAAAGAATCTTAAAGCAACCACCGATGCTTCTGTTTTCAAGACAACTGAATACATTTTTCTGGCAATACCTTCATCAGCAATTATTTCTTATGTTAAGAAACATAGGGATCTGATAAATCCAGAAGCTGTTATTATTAATCTTGCAAAAGGTTTCGCCCACAATAATGAAACGATTGTTGAAGATCTGGAAACTACTATTCAAAATAGGGTATGCAGTCTTAAAGGACCTACTTTTGCAAGAGAAATCATAAATAACATGCCTACTGCAATGACTGTTGGAACAACCGACTTTAGTGTTTATGAGCAGTTGCAGAGAATATTCAAAGGAACAACAATACATACCGATTATTCGAGTGATGTTACAGGAGTTGAAATACTTAGCATCTTAAAAAATATTTATGCAATCATTATAGGCATTGTTGATGCTCATTTTAACTCCCCAAACTTACGATTCCTTATTTTTACAAGAGCTTTTAATGAGATGCGACAATTGTTGCTACTTTTCGGTGGGAAGCAGGAAACTATGTTCTGCTATTGTGGAATAGGTGATTTCGGTTTAACTGCACTCAATGATCTTAGCCGTAACAGAACTCTTGGACTGTTAATTGGTAAAGGCTTCTTCTCTGAAGATATATCAGGAAAGGTTGTGTTGGAAGGTAGAATTGCTGTTGATATTATTATCAATAAATTGCAGGCAATTGATGCGGATAAAGAGCACTTTTTGATGCTTAGTGAACTTAATAAGGTTTTTACCGGTACTTATGATGTTAAGAAATTCATTTCTAATATTTTGAAGAATGAGCCAAAGGTTATTGGCTAATTATAAGTAAAGTTATTTATACAGCGCTATTTTGAGTTCTCCTTATCAAGTGGTTAGCAAATTATAAGTATGTGGTCAATAAAGAGTTCGGGATTAATTCTTTGCGCTTATCTTATTAAGTAACTGTGCCATCTCTCCTGTAAGCTGCTCACGCGAATATTTGTCTATGTTTCGGGTATCCACAACAGATTCGCTATTTTTAAAAGATAGATATGCTTTTCGAAGATAATCTACCATATCTTGTAAATCGTCTTTATGTATAACCTTTCCTGCATTTGTTGAACTTATAACCTTAGCTGAATCTCCATCATATGGACCAATGCATAGAATAGGTCTTCCTGATGCCATGTATTCAAACAGCTTTCCGGGAAGGATTACTTTGGCATTTGGAGTATCGTTAATAATGAGCAACAAGATAGCAGATCTTTTTTGTATTTCAATTATCTTGTCATGAGGCTGATACTCAATTCTTTTAAGACTCCCTCCGAGTCCGTGTTTGTTTATAGAATCAATAACCGCATAATCCACGCTTCCAACAAGATTAATAACAAGATCATTGGCAAATCCAGGCAAGGAATCTGTGAGCTCTTTCATTGCTATCCACAAATTTTCGGGATTTCTGGTACGAGCCATTGATCCGATGTGGGCAACTGAAAAATAAGTATCAACCGGTACCTTTATATGATCTGTATCACTTCGGTCGAAGCCATTAGTTATCACAGTATAATCTCTTTGCTTGATCTTAAGGAAATCGGTTTTCATGCTTTCACTAACCACAACTACCACATCAGCATTATTCAAGATGTCAAGTTCTAACTCATGATGCTTTTTATCAGCCCACTTAGTCAAATAAAGTTCATGGTAAAAATCGATGTTTGTCCATGGGTCTCTGAAATCAGCAATCCATGGAATTCCGGTTTTCTCCTTCAGGGCATTAGCGATCATGTGCATTGAATGTGGTGGCCCTGTTGATACTATTGCATCTATCTGATTGTTCTGCAGCCACTTGGAAAGAAACTTTACTGAAGGTTTTATCCAGAACTTACGAGCATCGGGGATAAAGAAATTGCCTCTTAGCCAAATTGAAAACCTTTGCATCTTACCGGGAACTTTCTTTTCACTAATAAAACCTGAGGCATTTACCTTTTGGTCTTTCGAGGCGCCTATTATCTTTTTATAGAGTTGATAAGGCTCCCAGATAGGAGTCTGAATAATCTGAATGTTCTCAGGGATTTCTTTCTCTAAAGTGCTGTCAATAGCAGGAAATTCAGGATTTAAAGGAGTATATATTACCGGCTCCCAATCATATTTGCGTAAATATTTTACAAACTTAAGCCACCTCTGAACACCGGCTCCTCCACTTGGAGGCCAGTAATATGTTATTATCAGAACTTTGCGTGGCATATTAAAGTCTTAAGCTTTCCGTTTTCTATATTCCATAAAAATGAAGCTTACGATCGCAAGAATCAGTATAATGGAACTGATTGATGCAATAGTATTTCCAGTGTAATAGACAGCAGGTTCAAAACGCCATTCTATTTCATGGTTTCCTGCAGGAACCTTCATTGCACGTAGTATATAATTTACTCTTAAGTAGTCAGACTCTTTACCATCAATAAATGCTTTCCAACCTTTATTATAGTAAATCTCAGAGAATACAGCAAGCTGATCTGTAGAGCTACTATAAGTATAATTCAGTTTATTAGGCGCATAAGATGTTAACTTGATTGTTGCAGTCGTATCATTTGATGGGGTAAAATCCTTCAGCTTTTCTGCAAAACGTTTGTCAACTATAGCAGTTGAAGCCGGATTAAAATCATTAAGTGCATCAATTTCTTCATCTGCATTATCAACCATTTTAATATCACTTACAAACCATGCATTACCAAGAGCCTGAAAGTTAACCTGCACTTCAGGCTTGTTTCCGTTACCGGGCACTATAAAGTACCTGGTATTAAGCATGTTTAATACCTTTATATTGTTGTTAAGTAGGTGATGATCAATAATTTCCTGATATCTTCTCAGCTTTGCACCATGATATCCGCCAATGCTATTATGATAGTACGATGTACTTGCATCCTGGAAAGGACTAACAGTAATATTGAAAACTCTGTATCCCGGCTCTCTATCTTTTAATATCAGTTTATCGGCATCGGTAGCAGGATATGGATTATTAACTATTGATTTGCTAGTAAAGTCTTCCTTATTGAGGTATCTTGAAGCAATAGGAATCATATCAATGATAATAAGCAATGACAGTCCGATAAAGAGATATTCTCGTTTAAGTTTCGCATGAATAAAGGCGTAGATCAACCCAGCAACCGCAAGAATTAAGAAGAAACTTCGTAGCGCATCACTCTTAAATATTGCAACTCGTGCAGCTTTTAAGTTATTAACAACCATCTCAAAGCTTTGCAACTGACCACCCGACAGTGATTTACGTTGCTCTTCAATTGAAGTTGCTTCCTGATTACTTAAGAATGAAAAGAATGTATCAGGAAGTAAATAGAAAATAAGAGCGAGACCTGCAGTAAGACCTAATGATATCCACAAAAACATCTTGTTTATTTTTAACTCTTCGCGCTTATCAATGATTGTCTGCAATGCAATAACACCAAGTAATGGGATTGCAAGATTAGCCATTACCAGAGTCATTGATACTGCCCTGAACTTATTATATCCGGGCACATAATGCATAAAGAACTCAGTAAAAGGCATGAAGTTTTTGCCCCATGAAAGCATAATAGAAAGAATAGTAACGGCCAGTAACCACCATCTTGTATTCCCTTTTGTAATAAATAAACCTATTATAAACAGGAACATCATTATTGCACCAACATAAACCGGTCCGGACGTGAAAGGCTGATCGCCCCAATATTGATTTTGACGTGCTATAGTTGAAGCTGCTTCAGGTGCAACATTTTGCATAGCTTTTTCATTGTTGCCAAGTGCTTCGGTGGCGCCACCTTTCGTGTTTGGGATCAGTAGAGTGAATGTTTCGCCAACACCATAACTCCACTGAGTAGCATAATCTTTATCCAACCCCGATGTTCTGTTTTCTTGTTCGGTTGTAAGTTCGGTCTTACCTCTTATCGTTTCCTTTCCATATTCCCAGGTTGCCCATAAATTTGTGATATTGGTACCTACAGATAAAATAGCGGCAGCAAAGAGGAACAGAGATGCCTTGAAAAAGCTATCTATTTTTTTAGACTTTAAAGCGTCGATAAATACACAAATTATAAGCAAAATAACAATAAGCATCAGATAATATGTTATCTGCAGGTGGTTAGCTTTAATCTCAAGCGAAAGAAAGATGGCTGTAAGAATACCACCCAAAAGATACTTGCCTCTGTATGCTAGAATGATACCGGCTAAAACCGGAGCCATGTAGCCAATAGCATGTGCTTTACTATTGTGTCCGGCTTCTAAAATTATCAGGTAATACGACGAAAAGGCATAAGCAATTGCACCGGGTATCGCGAGCCATGGATTAACACGTAAACTTATTAGTAAAATGTAAAAACCAATAAAATACAAAAACAGGAATCCGGCAGGATGGGGAAGGCCTAATGTAAACAGTTCGTCAAGCACACCAACATAGTTTGATTCATGCTTCACAGATATCTGATATGCAGGCATTCCACCAAACATACGGTTAGTCCATAATGCCTCTTTACCTGTTTGTGCCCGATAATCAACAATCTCTTTCGACATGCCTTTCCAATGCATTATATCAGATTGCTGAAGCTTCTTGCCTTCCAACAATGGATGAAAATAAGCAAACGATAAAATAACCATTGTAATAATGGCTATCATGTGCGGAATCAATTTCCTGTAATTGAAGTTATTCATCTTTTGGGTTTTCGTTGGTGTTTACATCCTCATAATCTATATATTCGCCTAAATCAGGAGGAATATCTTTGTTTCTTTTATCTTTTACTCTCTGAATAGTGACTTTCCCTTTTTTATTATGTTGTTCAGGATTTATATGGGGGTTTTGCTCAAAGAATTTCTTTTGTACACGTTTAATGAACATCTTTAGCAAGATTGGTGCAAGATATCGTGTAAACAACTGAAAAAAGAAATATAGCGTTAATATCAGTATAACAAGCTTAAGAAAAGACATTGTAAGAAATGATTAAAGAATTAAGTTGTTTCTGCGAATTTAGTGCTTTTTAGATTAGATAACAGCAAAGCAGATGTTAAATATTTAAGTACCGGAAATAATCGTATCCCGTATATGAGAAGATAGTGTTATATAGGGTTTTTCATGAAGTTATAAGACATAACAAAAGGAGATAATAGTTCATTACCTCCTTTATTGAAAATCTTGTGAGTTAAGCTACTAAAAAACTATTTAGATCTTTTTTCGTCTGAAACAGTAAGTTTTTTTCTTCCTTTAGCCCTGCGTGCAGCAAGAACTCTGCGTCCATTGGCTGTGGACATGCGTTCGCGGAAACCATGTTTGTTTCTTCTTTTCCTCTGTGACGGCTGAAATGTTCTCTTGCTCATATTCGTATTTTTTAGGACTGCAAAGATACAAACTTAACTTAATTGTACAAGCAATCGCGCATTTTTTTTTATTTAAAAAAGGGAAAGCTCTAATTTGTGGTGCTTTCCCTTTTAAATCAACTGTTTTAGTGCTTATTTAGCTGGTATATTCTTTAATGTTTCAACTAGATAAATCCAGAATTTATCAACCGATTCTATATGTACCTTCTCATCAGGAGAGTGCGGATATCTAATTGTGGGTCCAAATGATATCATATCCCAATTAGGATATACAGCACCAAGCAATCCACATTCTAAACCTGCATGGATAGCTTTTATTTCAGGAATTTTACCAAAGCGATTATTATAAACCTGTTGCATAGCCTTTAAAATAGGCGAATCAGGGTTAGGTTTCCAGCCTGGATATTCTCCTTCAAACACAACATTTGCGCCTGCTAATTCAAAGATGCTTCCCATCATAACTGAGAGATCTATTTTTGCAGAGTTCACGGAACTACGTAACAAACATTTTATAGTAACGGTGTTATCTGAAGTGCTTACAATTGAAAGGTTAGTTGATGTTTCAACTAGGCCTGCCATAGCGTCACTCATTCTTATTACGCCATTAGGACAACCGTATATAGATCTGATTATTCTGTTTTGACTATCGGTATCAATTACGTAACCTGGGTTTTCAGTTTCTTCGGTAGTAATGTTTAAAGTAGGCTCAGTAACTGAAAGCTCAGCTTTTATAGTTTCAGAGATTTTATTGATGCATTCTTTAAATTTTGGCATCTCTGCCTCAGGTAGAAGTACTATTGCTTGGCCTTCACGTGGAATTGCATTGCGCATATTACCAGCATTAAAGCTCGAGAGTCTTAATCCGTGCTCAGTAATTCCATGCCATACTAATCTTGCAACAATCTTGCATGAGTTTCCTCTGCCTAAGCTAATATCTAAACCTGAATGCCCACCTTTTAGTCCGGCAACCTTAATCATAAGGGCTATATAGTTTGCATCAGTATTCTCTTTGGTAAAGTTAAAAGTGAATGTACCATCAATTCCGCCTGCGCAACCAAAATATAATTCCCCTTCATCCTCCGAGTCAAGGTTCAATAATATGTCACCATCAAGCAATCCGGGTTTCAATTCAAAAGCGCCAGTCATGCCAGTTTCTTCATCAATAGTGAACAGGGCTTCAACAGGACCATGTTGTATATCTTTCGATTCAAGCACTGCCATAATAGCAGCAACCCCCATACCATTATCTGCTCCTAATGTTGTTCCGTTTGCTTTAACCCACTCACCATCAATAATTGTTTCAATCGGATCTTTCTCAAAATCATGGTTCTTATCGCTGTTTTTTTGCGGCACCATGTCTAAGTGCGACTGTAGGATAACACCTTTTCTGTTCTCCATTCCGGGTGTGGCCGGCTTTTTAATTATAACGTTGCCAACACTGTCTACAATGGTTTCAAGTCCAAGTGAATTTCCAAAATTCTTCATGAATTCAATAACCTTAGCTTCTTTCTTTGAAGGTCTCGGAATTTGAGTCAGGCTATGAAAATGTTTCCATACCGATTCGGGCTTAAGGTTTAAAATAGGATTGCTCATAAAATGTATGTTTAAGAAATTAGATTATTAGATCAATTAAAGGCTTAAAGGTACAAAAAGTTTAGTACCACAAATGAACCAAATATTTAGTTTCAAAGAATGTTTCTTCAAAAAATTTATGAATAGGATATATCATATACTTAGTATTGACCTGCTTTAGCTCTTCGTGCATATCGCCTCCTTTTAAATATAGGATGCCGTTATGAAGTGGGTTTATTGAGCGTTTGGTGATGTTTTTCCGAGTCAAAGCAGCAAATTCAGGAAGTGATGTTACTGCTCTGCTTATTACGAAGTCATACTTGAAAGTTATTTCTTCAATCCTTGATTGTGTAGCAGTAACATTGGTGAGATTGAGCGATTTACTTATTTCATCAACAACTTTAATTTTCTTTCCGATTGAATCAATAAGATGAAACTCAACTTCAGGAAACATAATTGCAAGAGGTATGCCAGGAAATCCTCCACCGGTGCCAACATCTATGATTGATGTTCCATCGGCAAATTTTATAACTTTAGCTATTGCAAGCGAATGCAACACATGGTGTATATAGAGGTTATCGATATCCTTACGGGAGATCACATTTATTGCGCTGTTCCAATGACGATACAATTCATTCAATCGCCCGAATTTTGCTATTTGAAACTCACTCAGATTGTTGAAATACTTGGTAATTATTTCCATTTTTTGATTAGTTCAATTTATAAGGTAATGTAACTTCAACTGTTGTGCCAACACCAACTTCCGATTTCACATCGACTGTCCCGTTATGAAGTTTAATTATCTTGCTTATTAATGATAGGCCAATGCCATGTCCTCGTTTATTTTGGGCATTATCCGCCCGATAAAATGGCTCGAAAATATGTGGTATACTCTCAGGTTTTATACCAATTCCCTGGTCTTTAACAGTAACCACTACATAGTCTTTCTGGTAGTCGATAGTAACACTAATGGGCTTATTGTCAGAGAATTTACTCGCATTATCAATAAGATTAACAAAAATAAGTTTAAGCAGATTTTCATTACCCCATACGGAGAAGTCATGATCATCATCATCAGTATTATCCTTAATATCAATATCTAACACCAGTGAATGGTTTATAATCAAGATCTCTGATTGTGTTTGAATTAGCAATTCATCTAACCTTACCTTTTCAATCTTCATTGTACCAATTTCCTGCTCCGATCTTGCAATTTCAAGTAAGTTATTTGCCAGATTTGTCAGGCCACGGGCATCATCAAGTACTGAACAAAGCACTTCTTTGTATTCAGAATCAGAGCGATCCTTCATCAATACAACTTCAATCTGACTTGTAATGGAAGCTAACGGAGTACGTAATTCATGGGAAGCATTCGATACGAAACTTTTTTGTATGTTGAAGGCAGTTTCAATACGGTCAAGCATCTTGTTAAAGGTAATTGCTAACCTAGTTATTTCATCTTTTCCCTGTCCTTGATCAACTCTTTGGCTCAAATTATTAGCGCTAATTGATGACACCTCCGACATGACTTTAATGATGGGTTTAAGAGCTTGTTTTGAAAAGTTGCGGCCAATAAGAAGAATGAAGATAATTGATCCAATAAATCCAACCGTCAACACCCAAAACAGATTTCGCATTTTGGTAGTACCATATACATCAACAGCAGAAGCAATTACCACAAAACGACGGAAATCGTTGCTATATAAAAGACCGATAGCTTCCCGATGCCCCTGTCTGAATGAATATTCACCGGCATTTCTGATCTTAGATAAGAGTTGCTCATCAATTACTATGCTCGAAGCATTTATTGATGAATATATCTTGCTCTTCTTGAAGTAATCAAAAACAACTACTTCATCACCAATTAAAGCACTGTAATTGGTACTATCGATAATCCTTAACAACTCATTATCAATCTCCTGAACATCAATAAGTAGTTTAGCAGTATTAACTGCTCTTTCCTTGAGTCGTTGATTAAATTCCGATTTCCTGTAATTAGCTGATAGAGCATAAATGACAATAGAAAACGCAAGTAACAACCCTCCAACAAGGAAAGCAAAACGAATTGTGAGTTTATTTCTGATCTGCATTACCCGAATTTTCTTTAAGTACATAACCCATACCTATTTGAGTATGAATTAGCTTAACAGGATAATTTTTGTCAATCTTTTTTCTGAGGAAATTAACGTAAACTTCAATCACATTGGTGCCTGTATCGAAATTAATGTTCCATATTTTATCAGCTATATCGGCCTTAGAAATGACTTTGCCTGTATTTCTTACCAGATACTCAAGTAGTGAAAACTCTTTGGCCGTAAGATCTATATATGTATCACCTCTCTTAACTGTCTTGCTTTCTATATCCATTTCGAGGTCGGCAACTTTAAGTACTTTGTCGCTTCGCTTACTAATAGGAACCCTTTTCAGCAATACTTTAATACGTGCTAAAAGTTCTCTGAACTCAAATGGTTTAACTATATAATCGTCAGCACCCTTGTCGAAACCAAGAAGTTTATCTTCGGTGCTACCTAAAGCGGTTAACATTATAATTGGTACTTGAGAATCCTTTTTTCTGATTTCATTACATAGCTCATAACCATTCAGCATTGGAAGATTAATATCAAGAATGATCAAATCATAGCTGTTCGAATCCGAGAGACGTTTGCCTATAAACCCATCATATGCAACATCAGTAATGAACCCATTCTCTTCAAGTCCTTTGCTTATAGAGTCGGCCATTTTCACATGGTCTTCAACGATTAAGATTTTACTAGACATAAAGCAGAGGCTGTAGTTGATTAAACCACTAAATTAAACATTTTCAGTTTAGAAAAACCGTGATAATTATTCATTATTTTTGAGTAATCAACTGATAAAAGAAACAGCGAACTATTATGAATCTAAAGTACTCATTATCAATTATTATCCTCATTACGTCACTGCTATTTAATTCACGGATTTCTTATTCTCAGAAAGTAAGTGCTAAAATTACTTATCAGCAATACATCGAAATGTATCGTGATATTGCCATTAAGAAGATGCAAGAGTATCGCATTCCGGCCAGTATAACACTTGCACAAGGGCTATTGGAGTCAGGAAGTGGCAATTCAGATCTGGCCACAAATGCTAATAACCATTTTGGGATAAAATGCCACAAAGAATGGACAGGCATGACCTATATTAAGGATGATGATGAGAAGAATGAGTGTTTTAGGAAATATACAAACCCCGAAGAGTCATTTAATGATCATTCGCTATTTTTAACAAGCCGTCCGAGATACAGTAACCTATTCACCTTAGATGTAACTGACTATAAAGGTTGGGCGCACGGTTTAAAAGCAGCCGGCTATGCTACAAACCCCAGATACGCTGAGTTACTTATCAAGATAATTGAAGAAAATCAGCTATATCTATACGATAGTGGAATGCCTGCTCCGGCCCTGCTGGCTGATAACAATCCGCCAAAGCCAATGGAGACCGTAAGCAATAAGGCATTTGATTTTTCGGAATATAAGAAGACCTTTAAATTTGTTGAGGTAACCAACGGAAATAGAAATATTTATACCAACAATGGTGTGCGATTAATTTTTGCAAGAGAAGGCGACAATATTCATACTATAGCCGATGATCTGGGTATGCATGCTTTCCAGGTTTTACAATATAACGAGCTTGGCAAACACGAGAAAATTAAGGAAGGATCAATTATTTACGTTGAACCTAAAAAGAAGAAGGCCAATAAGGATTATCATGTGATGTCGGAAGGTGAAACAATGCGCGATGTAGCTCAAATTTATGCTGTTAAACTAAAGGTTTTGTATAAACGGAATAAGATGAAGGCAGGGCATGAGCCCGAAAAAGGCACAACCATCTTTTTGAAGAAAAATAAGATCTAAAAAAACAAGTGACTTTTTTCACTTTTAGAAATAAATGTATAGGGAAATGATTCCAGGTATTCATTTAAGAATACGGTAGAACAAAAGAGGGATTACCTTCCAATTAAATTGGAGTAAGAAGGCTGTCAGTAACATGACGGCCTTTTTTTATGCAAAAACTTCATTAGCTATTCATCTTGAATTCATCATTCTTTATAAAATGATTTGGACAGGGAATTATATACCACATAGTCTACCGTGAATGCTAACCTTGATAATCATCTTTCGAAACGAACCCCGATAAAACGATAATTGATTTTGACTTTAAGCCTCCTTTAAGCGTCCTTTAAGCGTCTTTTAAGCGTCTTTTTAACGCTTAAACAACG